>Ga0126335_1000063_pt1 | contig 46776 bp, 44 predicted proteins | sample OlaspJWI45metaG_FD_108409 | JGI IMG/M metagenome (GOLD analysis project Ga0126335, IMG submission 108409) | Marine gutless worms symbiont microbial communities from Oahu, Hawaii - Olavius sp. 1 OAHU.JWI-45 metaG | ecosystem: Host-associated > Annelida > Digestive system > Unclassified | place... | reverse complement strand
CCCAACTGATAAAACAGTTGATGCGCTGATGAAGCTGGATTTATCAGCCGGTGTCGATGTTCAGATTAAGTTGAATTAAGCAGGTATTGTCATGGCTATTGGTTTAATAGGTCGTAAAGCAGGCATGAGTCGCATCTTCACAGATGAGGGTAGCTCTATCCCGGTAACCGTAGTAGAGGTTTCGCCGAATCGTGTTACGCAAGTTCGTACGGATGATAATGACGGTTATCGTGCGTTGCAGGTTACAACGGGTAGTCGCCGTGCTAACCGTGTCAGCAAGGCGATGAAAGGTCACTTTTCAAAGGCTGGTGTTGAAGCAGGCCGTGGTAGTTGGGAATTCCGCCTGGATGATGCTGAAGGTGAAGATATCAAGGCTGGTGACGAAATCACGGTCGAAATATTTGAAGCTGGACAATATGTCGATGTGAGTGGCGTCACTCAGGGTAAAGGTTTTCAGGGTGGCATCAAACGTCATAACTTTAGCCACCAGGACTATACACACGGCAACTCTATATCTCACCGTGCAGTAGGTTCGACAGGTCAGAACCAGACACCTGGTCGAGTCTTTAAGGGCAAGAAGGGGCCTGGTCATATGGGTGCTAAAAAGAACACGATTCAGAATCTTGAAGTAGTGCGTGTCGATAGTGAACGTAACCTTATATTAATCAAGGGTTCAGTACCTGGTGCGCGTGCGGGCGATATCATCATCAAGCCGGCATTGAAGAAAACGGCAAAGGCCTGAGTATTAAGAGGAAGTTAAAGTGGATTTAAAGACACATACAGGAACAGCGGTTAGTTTATCTGACGCGACTTTTGCACGAGAGTTTAATGAAGGTCTTGTGCATCAGGCTGTTACAGGTTATCTCGCTGGTGCTCGTGCTGGAACCAAGGCACACAAAAATCGTTCTGCTGTTCGTGGCGGTGGTATTAAGCCATGGCGCCAAAAAGGTACAGGTAGAGCGCGTGCAGGTACTAGTCGTAGTCCGATATGGCGCAGCGGTGGTGTAACTTTTGCGGCTAAGCCAAGAGATTACTCGCAGAAAATGAACCGTAAGCAGTATCGTGCTGCGATGCAGTGCATATTATCTGAGTTGGCGCGCCAGGAACGTCTGGTATTGGTTGATGAGTTTAAGGCAGAGGAAACTAAAACCAAGGCTGTTGCGGCGAAGTTAAAGGAAATGTCCCTGTCTAATGTGCTGATAGTTACTGAAGATATGGATGAAAAATTGTATCTATCAGTTCGGAATATTCCATATATCGGTTTATGTGATGTTGCCGCATTAGATCCAGCTACGCTGGTTCGGTTTGATAAGGTCATGTTGACTGTGGATGCAGCACGCAAGATAGAGGAGTGGTTGGGATGAATGACCATCGTTTAATGAAGATTATTCTGGCGCCCGTTATTTCAGAGAAAAGCGCGTTAGGTGCCGACAACTCTGACCAGTACACCTTTCGTGTTATACGTGATGCCAGTAAGCCCGAAATCAAGGCGGCTGTAGAAAAGATGTTTGAAGTTAAGGTTGAAGGTGTAACGACATCTAATGTTAAAGGCAAGACCAAACGTTTTGGATTGAATACCGGAAAACGTTCTGACTGGAAAAAAGCCACTGTGAAGTTACAGGCTGGTCAGGAAATAGATTTTATTGGTGCTGAGTAAAGGATTAGGATAATGGCAATTTCAAAATTAAAACCGACATCTGCTGGTCAGCGCCACGTCGTCAAGGTTGTTAATGCGGATCTGCATAAGGGGCAACCATACGGCCCGCTACTCGAGAAAAAGAGTAAAACTGGCGGGCGTAATAGCGGTGGTCGTATAACGACACGTCATCGTGGTGGTGGCCATAAGCAACGCTATAGAGTTATAGATTTCAAGCGCGATAAAGATGGTATTCAGGGCAAGGTTGAGCGTATTGAATACGATCCTAACCGCACAGCGCATATTGCTCTGGTTTTATATGCTGACGGAGAGCGCCGTTATATTCTGGCACCTAAAGGTGTTAAAGCAGGAGCTCCAGTTATCTCGGGTAATGAGGCCGCGATAAAGCCTGGTAATTGCCTGCCATTGCGTAATATCCCGTTGGGTACTGTTGTTCACGCTATTGAATTGAAGCCTGGTAAAGGTGCACAAATGGCGAGAGCGGCAGGTGCTGGAGTACAGCTAGTCGCACGTGAGGGTATGCACGTTACTTTGAGGCTACGTTCAGATGAAATGCGTAAAGTGCTAGCAGAGTGTCGCGCAACAGTCGGAGAAGTTGGAAACGATGAGCATGCCCTGCGTAAATTAGGTAAAGCTGGTGCCACACGTTGGCGCGGTGTGCGACCAACTGTGCGTGGTGTTGCCATGAATCCAGTTGATCACCCACATGGTGGTGGTGAAGGTCGTACTTCAGGTGGACGCCACCCTGTATCGCCCTGGGGTATGCCGACGAAGGGATACAAAACCCGTAAGAATAAGCGTACGGACAAGTTGATTGTTCGTAGCCGTAACCGTAAGTAATTGAGAGGATTTATTAGTGCCACGTTCAATTAGAAAAGGCCCGTTTCTTGATCTGCATCTGGCAAAGAAAGTGCAGGCGGCAGTTGACAGCAATGACAAGCGCCCAATCAAAACATGGTCGCGTCGTTCAATGATTTTGCCAAATATGGTTGGTTTGACTATAGCCGTGCATAACGGACGGCAACATGTGCCGGTATTGATTACCGAGAATATGGTTGGTCATAAGCTAGGTGAATTTTCGATGACACGAACTTATCGCGGTCACTCTGCCGATAAGAAGGTTAAGTAACAGGATTTTGTTAAGGAAATAATGCGATGGAAGTTTCAGCACATTTAAATAGTGTACGTATATCTGCGCAGAAGGCCCGTTTAGTGGCTGATCAGATTCGGGGTTTGCCGGTTGAGCAAGCTCAGAACCTGCTCAAGTTCAGTAATAAAAAGGCAGCTGGCATTATTTCCAAGGTATTGGAATCTGCTACTTCTAATGCAGAACATAATGAAGGTGCCGACATAGATGATTTAAAAGTGGCTACGATCTATGTCGACGAAGGTAGAACTATGAAGCGATTCAATGCGCGTGCCAAGGGGCGTGCTAACAGGATACTAAAGCGTTCCGCTCACATTACGATAACTGTCGCGGACTAACAGGAAGATATTATGGGTCAAAAGGTACATCCAACTGGTTTTCGTCTGGGAATTGCAACAGACTGGACTTCTAAGAGGTATGCAGAAGGCAGGGATTTTGCCTCTACACTTGCTACAGACTTGAGAGTTCGTGGCTTCTTGCGTAAGCATCTGGAGCAGGCATCAGTCAGTCGTATTGTTATTCAACGTCCAGCCAAAAATGCACATATCACTATTCATACCGCACGTCCGGGAATTGTGATTGGTAAGAAAGGCGAAGATATTGAAAAGCTACGTGCCAAATTGTCTGACATGATGGGCGTGCCAGTGCATTTAAATATCGAAGAAATTCGCAAGCCCGAGCTTGATGCGCAGCTAGTAGCTGAAGGTATCACGCAACAGCTGGAACGTCGGATCATGTTTCGTCGTGCCATGAAACGGTCTGTCCAAAATACCATGCGCCTTGGTGCACAGGGTATTCGTATTAACGTGTCTGGCCGATTAAACGGTGCAGAGATCGCGCGTATGGAATGGTACCGTGAAGGTCGTGTACCACTTCATACTTTGCGTGCAGATATTGACTATGGGTTTGCTGAGGCAAATACCACATATGGGATCATTGGCGTGAAAGTCTGGATCTTCAAGGGTGAAGTATTTGAAGGTGATAAAGACTTCAGTGCGGTAGCTGCCCCAGTTGGTCAGGCAGGATAAGGTTAGGAGATAAGAAGATGTTACAACCTAAACGCACCAAGTTCAGAAAGCAGATGAAGGGCCGTAATCGCGGTCTGGCTCAGAACAGTAATAAAGTTAGCTTTGGTGAATATGGACTAAAGTCTGTTGGCCGTGGTCGTATTACTGCTCGTCAGATCGAAGCAGCGCGTCGTGCTATGACTCGTCATGTTAAGCGTGGCGGAAAGATCTGGATTCGAATATTCCCAGACAAGCCTGTGACGAAGAAGCCACTGGAAGTCCGTCAAGGTAAAGGTAAAGGTAATGTTGAATATTGGGTGGCCCAGATTCAGCCAGGCAGGATGCTGTATGAAATGGAAGGCGTCACAGAGGACATTGCTCGTGAAGCATTCGAACTAGCCGCTGCCAAGTTGCCGGTTAAAACCATGTTTGTTAGTCGTACGGTGATGTGATGAAAGCTCAGGAATTACGCGAAAAAGATATTGATGCTCTGAATGCAGAGTTGTCTGAGTTGTTAACTCAGCAATTTAAATTACGTATGCAGCGGTCCAGTGGACAGATGAGCCAGACTCATCAGTTCAAGTCCGTACGACGTGATATTGCGCGTGTGCAAACCGTATTGACTGAAAAACGTAAAGCCAGTAGTGGAGATCAGGCATGAGTGAAGCAAACGCCAAAGTTGCAAGAACTGTCGTAGGCCAGGTTGTTAGTGACAAGATGGAAAAATCAGCAGTTGTTATGGTGGAGCGTAAAGTGCGCCATGAGTTATATGGAAAATATATGCGTCGCTCAACCAAGCTGAATATTCATGATGAAAACAATGAATGTAAGACCGGTGACACGGTTAGCATCGAAGAATGTCGCCCGATTTCAAAAAACAAGTCATGGCGATTGGTGAAGGTCCTTGAGCGGGCAGACATTAGCTAGTTCATATACGGCCTAGATATATTCGGAGACGATAATGATTCAGATGCAAACAAAACTTGATGCCGCAGATAATAGTGGTGCGCGCAGCGTCATGTGTATCAAGGTACTCGGTGGTTCCAAGCGCCGTTATGCCGGTATTGGTGACATCATCAAGGTAACTGTTAAAGACGCGATACCTCGTGGCAAGGTAAAGAAAGGTGAGGTTTATAACGCGGTTGTCGTACGTACGGCTAAAGGCGTACGTCGTGCGGATGGTTCTTCTATCCGTTTTGATTCCAATGCGGCGGTCTTGCTCGATAAGCAAAATCAACCGATTGGTACTCGTATATTTGGCCCAGTGACTCGTGAGCTGCGTGGTGAGCGTTTCATGAAAATTATTTCACTGGCCCCTGAAGTATTGTGATTTGAGGCTGTAAAGATGCTAAAGATTAAAAAAGGTGATGAGGTGGTCGTGATCACTGGTAAAGACAAAGGTCGGCGTGGCAATGTCCTGCGTGTTTTACCTGATGATCGGATGATTGTTGAAAACATCAATATGGCCAAGCGTCATACCAAGCCGAACCCCAATGCGGGTCAGCCTGGTGGCATTATCGATAAGGAAATGCCTATCGATGCCTCAAATGTCATGTTATGGAATGCGGATGCCGGTAAAGGTGACCGTGTAGGATTTAAAATGCTTGACGATGGTCGCAAGGTGCGGATTTTTCGCTCAAGCGGCGAAGTCGTGGATGCTACTTAGGGTTTAGATGATGGCCAGGTTACAGGAATTATATAAAGAGAAGCTTGCTCCCCAGCTGAATGAAAGTCTGGGTTGTGCGAATGTGATGGAAATACCTCGCATAACCAAAATTACAATCAACATGGGTTTGGGTGAGGCAATTACCAATAAAAAGGTGCTTGAAAGTGCAGTTGATGACATGACTAAAATTGCTGGTCAGAAGCCGGTGGTTACTCATGCGCGTAAGTCTGTTGCAGGATTCAAAGTTCGTGAAGGCTGGCCAATTGGTTGCAAGGTTACGCTGCGTGGGGAACGTATGTATGAGTTTCTGGACCGGTTGGTAAATATTGCTATACCGCGTATACGCGATTTTCGTGGGCTTAACCCAAAATCTTTTGATGGTCGCGGCAATTACACCATGGGTGTAAAAGAGCAGATTATTTTTCCGGAAATCGATTACGATAAAATTGATGCACTACGTGGTATGGATATAACCATTACTACTTCCGCAACGACAAATGACGCTGGGCGTGCATTGCTTAGTGCGTTTAACTTTCCTTTCAGGAACTAAGACTATGGCTAAAAAATCCATGATTGCCCGTGAACAAAAGCGCGCTAATTCTGTTGCTAAGTATGCAGCTAAGCGAGCAGAGCTGAAAAAGATTATTAATAGTAAGACAGCGTCTGTTGATGAGCGTATTAACGCAGTGACTGCTTTGCAGAAAATGCCAAGAAATGCGAGTGCTTCACGCCAGCACAATCGTTGTAATTTAACTGGACGCCCCCATGGTTATTACCGCAAGTTTGGTCTATGCCGCAACAAGTTGCGAGAAGCAGCTATGCGCGGAGATATTCCCGGCCTGGTTATGGCGAGCTGGTAGGAGTAAAGAATATGAGTATGCAAGATCCTATTTCCGATATGTTGACCCGTATCCGCAATGCACAGGCCGCGGACAAGGCAACTGTAACCATGCCTTCTTCAAATATGAAAGCAGCTATTGCCCAGGTACTTAAGGACGAGGGCTATGTTAGTGACTATGAAGTCAGTAAAGATGGTGGCAAGGCTTCGATCACTATTACACTGAAATATTTTCAGGGTAAGCCTGTTATCGAAATGATCCAGCGTCACAGCCGCCCGGGATTGCGGATCTATTCCAGTAAGAATGATCTGCCTACTGTTAATAATGGTTTGGGCGTAGTCATTATGTCGACATCCAAGGGTGTGATGAGTGACCGTAAGGCAAGAGAGATTGGTGAGGGCGGTGAAGTCCTTTGCTACGTGAACTAATTTTAAGAGTTAATTGACATGTCTAGAATTGCAAATGCACCAGTAGCCATTCCAAGTGGTGTGGAAGTAAATCTGAATGGTAGCGCGCTGTCTGTGAAGGGCGGTAATGGCAGCATGAACTTTAGTGTTCATGAAACTGTAACTGCTTCTTTAGATGATGGGGCTTTGACCTTTAAAGCTAACAGCAATGATCGCTCTGCAGTTGCGATGGCGGGCACTATGCGTGCACTAGCTAGTAATATGGTAACTGGTGTTAGTCAGGGGTTTGAGAAAAAGCTGGAACTGGTTGGTGTTGGTTATCGTGCTCAGGTTCAGGGCAAGAAACTCAATCTGACACTCGGCTTTTCACATCCAGTGGTATATGACATCCCTGAAGGCATTACAGTGGAAACACCAAGCCAGACTGAGATTGTCGTCAAAGGTGCGGATAAGCAAAAGGTTGGGCAAGTATCTGCAGAGATTCGTGCCTGGCGTCCACCTGAGCCATATAAAGGCAAGGGTGTGAGATACGCAGATGAGCGTATTGTGCGTAAAGAGGCCAAGAAGAAATAGGCTTGTTTACCGGTTAACAGGATAATTTAGTAGGTTTAATACAATGTCAGATAATGAAAAACGTTTACGTAGAGCACGCCGCACTCGCGCAAAAATTCGCGAGCTTAGTGTTGATCGCCTGACGATTTATCGCACACCGCGTCATATCTATGCTCAGATCATCGATTCGACAAGTGGCAAGGTAGTCACTAGCGCGTCGACGCTGGATAAAGAATTGCGTAGTTCTATTAAGAATACTGGTAACAAGGAAGCAGCAGCAGCTGTTGGTAAAGCAATCGCTGAACGCGCGAAGACTGCTGGTATCAATAAAGTTGCTTTTGATCGTGCAGGATTCAAGTACCACGGTCGTGTACAGGCGCTTGCAGATGCAGCGCGTGAAGCAGGATTACAGTTTTAATTATTACTTAATGTAATTAGTAGACAGGATTTAATTCAAGATGGCTAAACAAGACATGCAACAACAACAGGGTGATGGGCTTCTAGAGAAGCTGGTCACTGTTAATAGAGTAGCCAAGGTGGTGAAGGGTGGCCGTCAATTCGGCTTTACGGCGCTGACAGTTGTCGGTGATGGTAATGGCAAAATTGGTTTTGGTTATGGAAAAGCCAAAGAAGTGCCGGTTGCAATTCAGAAGGCCATGGAAAAGGCTCGCAAAAATATGGTTAATGTCTCATTGAATGATGGAACATTATTTTATCCTGTGCAGTCCAAACACGCTGGTTCTAGCGTATACATGCAGCCTGCATCAGAAGGTACTGGCATTATCGCAGGTGGCGCAATGCGCGCAGTATTAGAGGTTGTCGGTGTGCATAACGTACTGGCTAAATCTTATGGATCGCGTAACCCGGTTAATGTGGTTCGTGCGACGATAGATGCGTTAAATAATATGGGCTCACCAGAGAGTGTTGCAGCTAAACGCGGTAAAACAGTTGAGCAAATTACGGGGTAAATCATGGCTAACGCAAAACAGAAAGAATTGAATGTGAAGCTGATTCGTAGTTTGAATGGCAGGCTGAAAAACCATCAGGCATGTGCTACAGGCCTGGGGATTCGTCGTATGCACCAGACTGTTAAGGTTGTCGATACACCAGAAAACCGCGGCATGATTAATACAATCTCTTATATGTTGCAGGTAGAAGAGGCCTAATATGAAACTGAATACAATTAAAGCAGCGGACGGTAGTCGTACTGTTGCCAAGCGTGTCGGGCGTGGCATTGGCTCAGGTTTAGGTAAGACCTGTGGTCGTGGTCATAAAGGCCAGAAATCACGCGCCGGCGGTTATCACAAGGTGGGGTTCGAAGGTGGTCAGATGCCAATTCAGCGCCGCCTTCCGAAGATTGGGTTTCGCTCACGTAAATCATTGTTGACTGCGCAGATACGTTTATCAGAGTTAAATGCTGTTGAAGGTGACGTCGTTGATATGTTTACGCTCAAGGCAGCAAATTTGATTACTGAGAATGTTGAGCATGTAAAAGTATTCCAGTCTGGCGAGATAAAGAAAGCAGTTACTGTAAAAGGTATTCGGGTATCTAAAGGTGCGCGTAGTGCAATTGAAGCCGCTGGCGGCAAGATCGAAGACTGAGCTAACCGCTAAATAATCATGGCAAATGCTGGCATAGGTAGTATCGCAGACATCGGTAAACTTTCCGAGTTGCGTAAACGCATATTTTTTGTGTTGTTTGCCCTGTTTGTTTTTCGCATTGGTACACATATTCCAGTGCCGGGTGTAAATCCGGTAGCGATGACCAATCTGTTCAATCAGAACCAGGGTACGATTCTGGATATGTTTAATATGTTTTCAGGCGGCGCCCTGGAAAGATTTAGCATTATGTCGCTCGGTATCATGCCCTATATTACGGCATCGATTATCTTCATGCTGATGCAGCACGCGGTACCAGCATTAGAACAATTGCGTAAGGAAGGTGGTGAAGCCGGTCGTCGCAAGATCACCCAGTACACCCGTTATGCTACTGTTGGTTTGGCAATATTTCAGGGTATTGGCGTTTCCTCTGCATTAATGGGACAAACAGCGGGTAATGGCATGGGCCTGGTTTTGGACCCTGGTATTGGTTTTATTTTTATAGCTACAGTAAGCCTGGTAACGGGCACAGTATTTTTAATGTGGTTAGGTGAGCAGATATCAGAACGTGGTATTGGTAACGGAATATCGTTGCTGATTTTTGCGGGTATTGTCGCCGGATTGCCTTCAGCGATCGGTGGTACCCTGGAAAATGTTAATACGGGCGAATACAGCGGGGTACTCGTATTAGCCTTATTGGTATTAGCGGTACTGGTTATTGGATTTGTGGTTTTTGTTGAACGTGGCCAACGTCGTATCACGGTGAATTACGCCAAGCGTCAGCAGGGCAGGAAGATGTTTGCCGCACAGAGTTCGCATTTACCATTGAAGCTAAATGTGGCTGGTGTTTTACCGCCAATTTTTGCTTCCAGCATTATTCTGTTTCGGGCAACGATTGGTCGTTGGTTTGGTCAGACAGAAGGAATGGAATGGTTGGGAGATATGGCCGTGCTTGTGGCACCAGGCCAACCTTTGTATGTCATGTTATACGCTATTGCTATTATCGGATTTTGCTTTTTTTCTGCGGCCTTGCTGTTTAACGCCAGGGAAACTGCGCAGAATTTGAAGAAATCGGGGGCTTTTATCCCTGGTGTTCGTCCCGGTGACCAGACAGCGCGTTACATTGATAAAGTCATGACTCGTCTGACTGCAGTTGGTGCGATGTATATTACCGCTGTCTGCCTGTTGCCCGAGTTTTTGATTTTATGGATGAGCGTACCATTTTATTTTGGTGGCACATCTCTTCTAATTATTGTCGTAGTTGTCATGGATTTCATGGCACAGGTTCAGGCGCACATGGTGTCTCACCAGTATGAGGGCCTGATGAAAAAAGCGAATTTAAAAGGTGGTATGGGATCAGGTCTTTTACGCTAAGGCCTTGTTTTATATCAGGATATTGAGGAACAGGAAATGAAAGTCAGGGCATCAGTTAAAAAAATCTGCCGTAATTGTAAGGTTATACGTCGAAATGGTGTGGTTCGTGTGATTTGCACCGACCCACGTCATAAGCAGCGTCAGGGTTAATTAACGGCACATCATTGATGTCTAATGGACGCTAGCCTAAAATCGCGCGCCTTGCGTGAAAAGGCTGTCCAAATTGTACAGATAAATTAAGAGGTTACGAAGTGGCTCGAATTGCGGGAATAAATATACCGGACAACAAGCATACGGCGATTGCACTTACTGCGATCTACGGCATTGGTCCGACGACGGCGAGAAAATTGTGTGCTACCACTGGTATTGCACCGGATGCCAAGGTGCGTGACCTGTCCGAACCTGAGCTGGAAAAACTACGTACCGAAATCAGTGGCATGACCATTGAAGGTGATTTACGTTGTGAAGTTTCCATGAACATTAAGCGTTTAATGGATCTGGGTAGTTTCCGCGGTATACGTCATCGCCGTGGTCTTCCTTTACGTGGTCAGCGCACTAAAACGAATGCCCGTACCCGTAAGGGCCCGCGTCGTCCACTGAAACGTTAAGTCATTATTTTTAAACAGATTTAGTTTGAGGTTAGCAATCAATGGCAAGTCCAAGTAGTCGTAAAAAGGTCAGTAAAACTGTTACTGATGGCATTGCGCATATCCACGCATCATTTAATAACACCATTGTTATGGTGACTGATCGTCAGGGTAATGCGTTAGCATGGGCGACAGCCGGTGGTTCTGGCTTCCGCGGCTCCCGTAAGAGCACACCATTTGCTGCCCAGGTTGCTGCTGAAAATATGACAGACCGTTTAAAAGAATATGGTCTGCAAAATCTGGAAGTTAAAATTAAAGGCCCAGGCCCAGGCCGTGAATCTGCAGTACGAGCATTCAATAACGCGGGCTTTAAAATTACCAATATTACTGATGTCACGCCGATTCCACATAACGGCTGTCGTCCCCCGAAAAAACGTCGGGTTTAATTACGACATCTGGACATCTAGAGGAATAAACAATGGCAAGATATCTCGGTCCTAAATGTAAACTCGCACGTCGTGAGGGGTACAGACCTTTATTTAAAGAGCCCTGCGCGCTCAATTGAATCCAAGTGCCGCTTTGAAAATGGCCCTCCCGGACAGCATGGCCAGCGCCGCGGCCGTCTTTCTGACTATGGATTACAGTTGCGTGAAAAGCAGAAGTTACGCCGTATGTATGGCGTATTGGAAAAACAGTTTCGTAGTTATTACAAAACTGCCGCGCGTAAAAAGGGTTCGACTGGCGAAAATCTATTGCAGCTACTGGAATGCCGTTTAGATAATATTGTCTATCGTATGGGCTTCGGTGTAACGCGTGCTGAATCACGTCAGCTAGTTAGTCATAAAAGCGTACTGGTAAATGGTCAGTCAGTGAATGTCCCTTCCTATCAGGTAGGGGCGGGCGATAAGATTTCACTCACTGAAAAAGCACGTAAACAGCTTCGCGTTCAATCCGCTATGGATATCGCAGAGCAACTTGGTCATGTTGACTGGGTAGATGTTGATGCCAAGAAGTTCGAGGGCGTATTTAAATCTGCGCCAGACCGTAGTGATCTTCCTGCTGAGATCAACGAACATCTGATCGTCGAACTCTACTCTAAATAATTCTATCCCGGGGTTAAGCATGCAAGGTAATGTAAACGAATTCTTGAAGCCACGTATCGTAGATATTGAGGCAATCGGTAATAATCATTCACGTGTCATGATGGAACCACTTGAACGTGGTTTTGGTCATACACTGGGTAATGCCCTGCGCCGTATATTGCTTTCTTCTATGACTGGTTGCGCTATCACTGAGGTTGAGATTGATGGTGTGTTGCATGAATACACTGCCATGGAAGGTGTGCACGAGGATGTGATTGACATTCTGCTTAATTTAAAAGAAGTTGCCATTGTTATGCATGCTCGCGAAGAGGCAACGATTTCTCTGGAAAAGAGCAAACCAGGCCCAGTTACTGCCGGTGATATTACACTTGATCACGACATGGAAATTTCAAATCCTGACCACGTTATTGCTCATATAACAGGTGAGCAAACGACCCTTAAAATGACCATGAAAGTAGAAAGTGGTCGCGGCTATGTACCAGTTATTGCTCGCCGGGATACAGAAGAAGATAACCCTATAGGTCGTTTACAACTAGATGCGTCATTTAGTCCCGTTCGTCGCGTTACTTATAACGTTGATACCGCGCGTGTTGAACAGCGCACCAATCTGGATAAGTTAATTATTGACATAGAAACCAATGGCACTATTGACCCAGAAGATGCGATTCGTCGTTCTGCGACTATTCTGAGAGATCAGTTGTCAGTGTTTGTAGACCTGGAAGGCGAGATGCAGGCAGAAGAAGAAGCACAGGCATCTGCTGACATTGATCCGGTATTACTACGCCCGGTTGATGATCTTGAGCTCACGGTGCGTTCAGCAAATTGTTTGAAGGCAGAGAGCATTTATTACATTGGCGATTTGATTCAGCGCACTGAAGTCGAATTACTTAAAACGCCTAACCTGGGCAAAAAATCGCTTACTGAGATAAAGGACGTGCTCGCGTCGCATGAGCTGACACTGGGCATGAAACTGGAGAACTGGCCACCAGCTGGTTTGGAAGATAAGAGTTCACCAATCGTCTGATTGTAGTGAATTAATTAACCGATTATCACGAGAATATTACTATGCGTCATCGTCATTCAGGCCGTCAGCTTAACCGCAACAGCAGTCATCGTAAGGCCATGTTTCGTAATATGGCTGCATCACTTATTCATCATGAGGCCATTCAGACAACACTACCAAAGGCTAAAGAACTACGCAGGGTGGCTGAACCTCTAATTACTATGGCCAAGACAGATTCCGTTGCCAAGCGTCGTTTGGCTTTTTCAAGGCTGCGTGATCGTGATGCAGTAACCAAGTTGTTTAATGAATTGGCACCACGTTTTAAAGATCGCCCTGGAGGTTACTTGAGAATACTCAAGTGTGGTTATCGTGCTGGCGACAAGGCTCCCATGGCATATGTGAAGTTAATGGATCGGCCTGAAGCTGACGATTAATTGTTAACAATAGTTTTTATGAAAAACCGGACTTGTTCCGGTTTTTTTGTGTCTGATTGTTTCTGCCTCATTACTGCCATCAATAAACTTCACAACGGTTAGGGTTTGTTAGATACTTCGCTACCACTTACATGATAATTATTCATTAGGAAGAGTCTCCATGGCACCAAAAGCCCCCGCTGAAATGACACTCAATGATGAACAGGTAGCTATTCAGCAATCTTATGATGACTATCCATACGAGAGCTTCCCTTTTTCTATGACACATCCGGACCGTTTATCTGTGCTTGCTTCATTGTTTGGCATGCAAGCGGCTGACTTTAATAACTGTCGTGTGTTAGAGCTGGGTTGCGCATCTGGGGGAAACCTTATCCCCATGGCATTAGAAATGCCTAAATCACAATTTTTTGGTATTGATCTTTCCAGTAAGCAGGTACAACTCGCGAATGATGTTATCAAGGGGCTTAAATTAAAGAATATAAAAATAGAACATAAAGATATCCTTGATCTGAGCGGCAAGATTCGAAAATTTGATTTTATTATTTGTCATGGGGTTTATTCATGGGTGCCAAAGGAAGTACAGCAAAAGATACTGCAAGTATGCAAACAGTATCTTAATGAGAACGGTGTGGTTTATGTGAGCTACAATACGTATCCTGGCTGGCATATGCGTGAAAGTGTACGCAACATGATGCGCTTTCACACATCGAATTTCGAGAATCCACAAGATAAAGTTAACCAGGCCCGGGCACTCTTAAAGTTTATGGTTGATTCCCTGGATACGAAGGCCAATGCTTATGGCCAGTATTTGAAATCAGAATTAGATATGTTGTCTAGTAAGGGTGATGCCTATCTTTTGCATGAGCATCTGGAAAAAAATAACCAGCCAGTTTACTTTCACGAATTCTGCCAGGCGGCAGATGAAGCGGGATTACAATATCTGGCTGAGTCGGAGTTTCATGCCATGTTAGCAAGTAATTTTCCGGCTGAGGTTGCAGCCACACTCGCCAAGGTGGGTAATAATATAGTTCAGCAAGAACAGTATATGGACTTTCTGCGTAACCGGACGTTTCGCTCCACCTTGTTATGTCACAAGGATATTCAACTAACTAGAAATGTTGATGCTGGCGTATTAAAGAATATGCATCTATCAGCGATGCCAATGCGTATATTGAAAAGTGAGGATGGTGAGCAATCTGGTTCAGGGAGCTATCTGTCTTTAGCGGGTGTGCAGGTGAATATCGGTGATGGCCTGGCCAAGGAAGCCTATAGCTTGCTTGCTGAACGTTGGCCGTTAACGATTCCGTTTAATGAATTATGTGACAAGGCGATCAAACAAGCTGGGTTGCCCGCTGGTGATTATGCTGATGCATTAGCAGCAGATTTATTAAAACTTTATACGGCTAAGGCTATTGAGCTCCATCAACGACCGTCCTCATTTACCGTGTCTGTTAGCGATAAGCCGAAGGTGAGTTCATTGGCACGGCTTCAGGCGAAAGATAGTCATCGGATCACTAATATGCTTCATGAAGTAGCCAGTATTAATGAGCCAACGCGCCAATTGTTATTGTTGCTAGATGGGGAAAATAGTCGTGCAGAAATTCTCGATAAACTACTCGCACTAGTGAGTAAAGGAGAGCTGGTTTTGCGAGAAGACGAGGTGGAAATTACAGATAAGGGCAAGCAACGCCAGTACGCTCAGCAGTTTCTTGATAGGATTCTGGCTGAGCTGGGTAAGCGCGCATTATTGGTTAGCTGATATTATGCATTTTCTTTTTATTTACATGTTTAGGTAAGTAGGGGCGAACATACTTGCCAGTATATGAAGTTGCATTTAGTGCAACTTCCTCAGGTGTGCCTTGTGCAATAATCTCTCCGCCATTGTTTCCACCTTCTGGCCCAAGGTCCAGTATCCAGTCAGCAGTTTTAATAACATCCATGTTGTGTTCGATAACGACAACTGTGTTGCCATGATCACGCAGGCGATGTAAGACATTTAGTAATTGTTCTATATCATGAAAATGTAATCCAGTTGTTGGTTCGTCAAGGATATAGAGGGTTTTACCGGTGTCACGTTTTGAGAGCTCTTTGGCTAATTTCACACGCTGTGCTTCTCCACCTGAAAGTGTGGTCGCATTCTGTCCTAGCTTGATATAGGTTAGTCCAACATCAACCAGTGTTTGTAGCTTACGATTAACGGAAGGAATGGCATTAAAAAAAACTAATGCCTCTTCAATAGTTAGATTCAGTACATCATTAATCGTCTTGCCCTTATAAAATATCTCCAGGGTTTCACGGTTATAACGTTTACCATGGCAGACGTCACAGTCCACGTAGATATCTGGCAGGAAATGCATTTCAACCTTAATGACGCCATCGCCCTGGCAAGCCTCACAACGACCACCTTTGACATTAAAACTAAATCGACCCGGTTTGTAGCCACGTGCTCTTGCTTCCGGGGTGTTGGAGAAAAGTTCTCTTAGTGCTGTGAACAATCCAGTGTAAGTCGCGGGGTTTGAACGAGGCGTTCTTCCTATTGGGCTTTGGTTAATGTCGACAACCTTATCGAGATGTTCAAAACCTTCTATATCATCGTGCTCTGCGGGTTGTTCATTTGCGCGATTAAGTTTTGTGTGGGCAACCTTGAATAATGTTTCATTAATTAAAGTAGATTTACCTGAGCCCGAAACCCCCGTTACGCATGTCAGTAGACCTAACGGAATACGAGCATCAATCGTCTTCAGGTTATTGCCTCTTGCTCCTTTAATGAGAAGCCATTGCCCATCTCTTGTTTCATGTCGTTTCTCTGGCACTTTTATGTTTCGGATGCCTGAAAGATACTGGCCTGTGAGAGAGGTGGCATTGTTAATGACTTCGCCAGGAGTACCCTCTGCCACGATATGTCCACCATGTATGCCAGCACCCGGCCCAATATCTATGACATGGTCTGCCATTCGAATCGCTTCCTCGTCATGCTCAACGACAATGACCGTATTCCCGAGGTCTCGTAAATGGGTGAGTGTTTTTAGTAGTCTGGCATTGTCTCTTGAGTGCAAGCCTATTGAAGGTTCATCCAGGATATACATTACGCCCTGCAATCCAGAGCCAATTTGGCTGGCCAGACGAATACGCTGAGCTTCACCACCTGAAAGTGTGTCTGCGCTTCGGTCCAGTGTCAGGTAATCAAGACCGACATTAACCAGAAACTGTAAGCGTTCAACAATTTCCTTGAGTATGCGATCAGCGATTTCACCACGATGACCGGGAAGTGTTAGTTGCTTGTAATGTGCTAGTGCGTCACCGACAGCCATTGCTGTGATTGTAGGTAGGTTTTTATCCTCAATGAAAACATTTCTCGCGCCTTCATTTAGTCGGTCTCCCTGACATGAAGAACACGAGCTGGTGGTCATGTAGTGTGCAAGTTCCTCCCTGACGGTATTGGAATCAGTTTCGTGATAACGCCGATGGAAGTTATTGACTATACCTTCAAAGCGATGTGTACGCTGGTGGCTACCACTACGTTCGCTAGCGTAGTTAAATTTTATCTTTTCATTTCCACTGCCGTACAGGATGACCTTTTGAATATCTTTGCCTAGCTCCTCAAATGGTGTGTCCAGGTCAAAATGGTAGTGCCCCGCAAGTGATTGCAGCATCTGGAAGTAATATAAATTACGGCGATCCCAGCCTCGAATGGCACCACCAGCCAGACTTAAATGCGGATGTGCCACGATTTTTTCAGGGTCAAAAGATTGTTCCACACCAAGGCCGTCACAAGCGTGACAGGCCCCTACAGGGCTATTAAAAGATAACAGACGTGGTTCCAGTTCGGTCAGCGAATAACCGCAGATATTGCAGGCATAGCGGGATGAGAAGGTGAGCTCTTCGATTGGTTTATCATCTTGATCCATGGGTGCCAGGTAAACAAGGCCATCTGAAAGTTGTAATGCTGTTTCCAGGGACTCTGCAAGGCGATTGTTGATATCGGGTCGAATTTTGAAGCGATCAACGATAGCTTCAATCGTATGTTTTTTTCTCAATGAAAGCTCGGGCGCCTGGTCTAACTCGCAGACTTGCCCGTCAATTCTGGCCCGAATAAATCCCTGCACACGTAATTGATCCAGTACATCATGATGTTCACCTTTTCGCTCCCTGACCACTGGTGCGAGCAACATTACACGGCTACCTTCAGGTAGCGCCATAATCGCGTCGGTCATCTGTGAGATGGTCTGTGCTTCCAGGCTGGTGCCGTGTTCTGGGCACCGAGGTGTGCCGGTACGCGCGTATAAGAGACGAAGGTAGTCATATATCTCAGTAATCGTGCCGACGGTTGAACGTGGATTGTGTGACGTTGATTTCTGTTCAATGGAAATGGCTGGTGACAGGCCTTCGATGTGCTCGACATCAGGTTTTTCCATCATTGATAGAAACTGTCTTGCGTAGGCAGACAAAGACTCAACATAACGACGTTGACCCTCTGCGAACAGGGTGTCAAAAGCTAGAGAAGATTTTCCCGACCCTGAAAGGCCGGTAATGACAATCAATTGTTCGCGGGGTAATTCAAGATCAATGCCAGCCAGGTTATGTGTTCTGGCCCCGCGGATAATGATTTTATTCATGCCACTCTCATCAGCAAGTAAACCAGCCATCATACTGCGCTGACGAACAAACATACAGAAAATGTGGCGTGAAGTTTCTGTTGTGAGCACGTACACTACGCACCGCTGGCATGATCGCGTGCATTTCAAATTTTTAGTGAACCTGGGGGTAAATCATCATGGCAAGAGGTGTGAATAAGGTAATTCTTGTGGGTAATCTGGGTAAGGACCCTGATATACGATACACCCCGGGTGGAGCAGCGGTAGCAAACGTGACTATTGCTACCAATGAATCGTGGAAAGATAAAAATACCGGCGAGATGCAGGAAAAAACCGAGTGGCACAATGTGGTGTTCTTCAGTCGGTTGGCTGAAATCGTTGGTGAATATTTGAAAAAGGGCTCACAGGTTTATGTCGAGGGGCGATTGCAGACACGTAAATGGCAAGATAAATCAGGCAATGATCGTTACACGACAGAAATTGTCGCCAATGAAATGCAAATGCTGGGTGGTCGTGCTGGTGCTGGCATGCCAGATAGTCGCCCATCAGGTCCTGCACCAGCGGCGCCTCAGCAGGCACCCGCTAGTAATACGGGTTCAGCTAACGATTTCGATGATGATATACCGTTCTAGCGAGAAATCTTGATGAAAAATATCTTTATTATTCTGGCAATTGTTGCTGTTGGTGGCGCCGCTTATTTTGCTGGTTCAAAACAGGCAACTGTTGGCGGTATTAATTCAGTTTCAACTCAGGCAAATACTGGGTCAGATACAGCTGTCAGTAACACCGATGGTAACGATGCAGATATGCCGTTGCGCAGCCAGAGTTTCGGCTACGATCAATTTTTAAAACTGATCGATTCTCTTAATCAAGAGCAGCGTGATGCAGTACTGGCTGATAAGGAACTGGTAAATCGTGTGATTAACCAGGAGTTACTACGTTTATCTTTTGTTGATGCAGCGAAAGCCAGTCAGTTTGCTCAGAATGAGAATGCGCAGTATCTACTGGAAAGACAGGCCGATGACTTTTTGGTGACGAATTATATTAATGACCGGTTGAAAGCTGCTGGGATACCTGATGGCTTTCCTGGTGAGGAGCAGATACAGCAGTTTTATGAAAACAATAAACAAAGCTTTTCAATTGGTGAACGCATGCCTGTATGGCAGGTATTTTGGTCCATCCCAAAAGATACTGGCAAACAGGAAGTCGCCAAACTACTGAAGTTGGCTGATTCGGTTTCGAGCCAGTTACGCAAGGGTAAGATCACGTTCGCACAGGCGGCGCAGAAGTACTCCCAGCATGCACCAAGTAGTTACCAGGGTGGATTCATAGGTATGCTGCAAACAGCTGATTTGCGGCCACGTATCAAAGAGCCATTAATGAGTTTGAAGCAAAATAGTGTCAGTAAGCCGATACGCAGTGATAATGGCCTACATATCTTTCGCCGCGGTGCCTCATTGCCCGCAGAAGTATTATCGCTAGACCGTGTTCGTTCACAGGTAGTTGATGGGCTGGTGAAGGCATTGAGAGCTAGCAGCGGGATGAGCTCACTAAACTGGTTCGAGATCAGTATCCGGCAACAATTGAAGCCAAGCAAGTAGATGGTTGGGTTAGTAAAGCAGCTAGTTTTTACAATTAATTTTCAAATTCGTTATAACAAAAAAAACACAAAAAATCATGGAGTTGCGGAATATTTTTGAGGAAATATTCAGGCTAGACTTTTGGTTCTTCACACTTATAATAGTGCATTGGAGATATAAAAATATCCTTTTTAATCAAGGAGTTACTTAGGAAGCCCGGGGGTCCTGAAGTAAAAGAATGAGCGGTTCTCTCAAATGGCTGGTGTTTGTGTGTGTGACAGTATGTTGCTCACAGCTTGCGTATGCCCAACTGCCAATCGAGGTAATGGAGAGTTTGCCGGATGCTGCCAAGCCTGCTGCACAGATTCCGCAAGATGAGTTTCTTTACCCTGAGTTAGAACCCGAGCCTGGAAAATATATCGTCCCTCCCGTGGTTGACCGCCCACTGGGCACCACCGAAGGTCCCCGCATCAAGATAGAGGCGATGGAATTACGTGGTGCTATTGATCGACCAGACAGGGGTTTGTTGTTGGATGATATTTGGAAAATCATTGAACAAGATCGAGCAGCCCTGCCAGATGGCCATTCCATCGGTGAATTGCAGGAGCTCGCCAATAAAATTACGAATCACTATCGGGATAAGGGCTTTATCGTGGCTCATGCGTTCATCCCGGTGCAGACGGTTGAAGATGGTATCGTCACCATACAGGTGCTTGAAGGCGTATTAGGGCGAATACTGGTTGAAGGAAATAAAAGATATAAGCCCAAGCTTCTGGCGCAGCCGTTTGAAGACATGTTGGGCCGGGCGCTGGTTAATAGTGATGTTGAATCTGCCCTGATTCGATTAACAGATTACCCTGGATTAACTGCATTTGGTGTCTTTCAGCCAGGTCAGGAGATAGGAGACTCTGACCTCGTGCTTAAGGTTCAGGAAGAAAAGCCCATGGATGTCGAATATTCGTTTGATAATCATGGGTCGCGCTTTACTGGACAGTATGTGCATCGTCTGGATGTTGGGTTAAATAATATTTTTGGACAGGCAGATCGTCTGGATCTGGCTCTACAGGGGTCGTGGGATCCAGATTTGGCTGATACGATTTCGTTTGAATATAGCCAGCAAATATTTAAGCCGCAGTACCGCATTGAATTTGGTCAGGAAAATGTTGATTTCGAGCTGGGTGAGCGTCAGTCTGGTGTTATCGGTGTTAGGAGTGAGACGCGGTTGGCGCATCTGCGTTTCAGGAATAAGTTTGAGCGTGGCCGGACCAGAAATGCCTACTGGTTGTTTGGGTTTGATCGTAAGACCGCAAGAACCTTTCAGGATGAAAACCGTCTGGCCAGGGATCATTTGGCAGTGTTCACGCTTGAGTATGGTTATGATGCACTGGATATCAAGACACAAAGTTTTAGTAACCTGGTGGTTCAATTTGTCCATGGTGAAAATGCTTTTGGAGCGATGAGTAATAAAGATGAAAAAACTAGTCGCCGTACCGGTTCTGGCGATTTTGTGGCTTCTCGTTTTGATAAAGCGACCCTTTCTTATGCGAGACTGGCGACACTGAGTCCAACACGCTCGTTATTGTTCCGGTTTGCTGCCCAGTACACTGAAAAACCTCTGCTGGGTCTTGAGCAATTTACCCTGGGTGGGCCGGATAATGTTCGCGCATACGTTAATTCTGAGGCCACAGCGGATCGAGGCTTTTTTATCTCGGCTGAGCATATCTGGAATGCGCCGGGATTTGCGGAACAGCCATCCCCGTTTGGCAGCCGCAAATGGAGTGAGGTGTTTACTGTGTCTGCGTTTGCGGACTATGCTGAGGGAGAAAAGCTTGATCCTTTGGAAACTGAGGATTCCTTTTTTAGCTTTAAAGGTTGGGGGCTAGGTGCGCAGTTATCTGTGCCTGGTTCGTTCACAACAAAGTTGACTACGGCATGGCCAATGATGGGGTCGCCAACCCCTGGGAATAAACGCAAGCCTCAGATTTTCTTTGAATTTGAAGCAGAAGTCTTCTGATGTTGAGGTATGTGGACGGTATTATTGCGCATGACTAGTGGCTTGAATAAGAGAGTATATGACATATAATTCCACATGGGATAGATGTTGGGAGAAGGTAAGGCTGGCTCATGTGCCTACGGCGCTGTCGGTGTTACTTGAGAGGTTGGTTTGCGCGTGATCAAGAACTCTGAGAATTTCTCCCGAAGAACACTGCCCGCAGTCATTTCGCTGCTGTGTGCTGGCACAGTTCCCTTTGCGCCTGTAGCTATTGCAGGTCCAACAGGCGGTCAGGTGGTTGCTGGCTCAGGCACTATCTCTACTCCAACCGCGCTCAAGACGGTCGTTAATCAGTCCACTCAGAACCTTGCGGTGGACTGGCAGACATTCAACCTCAACTCAAACGAGCTGGTCCAGTTCAATCAGCCAACTGCTTCATCGCAGGTGCTCAACCGTATCTTTGATCAAAATGCCTCGCAGATCTTTGGCAAAATTCAGGCCAATGGCCATGTGATTCTGGCGAATCCGAATGGTGTATTTTTTGGGCCAGGATCCAGTGTTGATGTAACCGGTCTCGTTGCCGCCTCTGCCAATGTGAATGTGCAGGACTTTATGTCGGGTAATTTAAAACTGACCATGGGTAACGGCGCAGTCATTAACCGAGGCACACTTAAAGCATCTCAAGGTGGTTCAGTAACACTCGCAGGTAAAACAGTTAAAAACGAAGGTTTGATAGTTGCCGACTACGGCAGAGTTAATCTTGCCTCCGGTAGTGTTATGACGGTCGATTTTGATGGCGATGGCTTGATTCGTTTTCAGATTGATGAAGAAGTACAGGAAAACATAGAAAATACGGAAAGCGCTGTTCACAATACAGGCACGATCCAGTGCGAATGGCGGGTCCGTCATTATGGCCGGTGCAGCAGCGAAAGAAGTCTTCAGTCGTGTCGTTAATAACGAAGGCATGGTCCGTGCCAATAGTATTCAGAATATCAACGGCCAAATCATCCTGGGTGCAGTGGGTGGTGATACTTATAACTCAGGCACACTCGATGCTTCTCAAGTAGCGGAGAATGGTAATGGCGGTGAAGTGTTAATCGGTGGTGATTTTCAGGGCAATAATCCGGAAGTGCAGAATGCTAAGCGTACCTTTGTTGACAGTGATGCTGAAATAAAGGCGAATGCAGGTGCTACAGGTGATGGTGGAAAGATCATTGTCTGGGCAGACGAGGTGACAGGTTTTAATGGTTCAGCCAGTGCAAGAGGTGGTGATACTTCGGGTGACGGCGGATTTATTGAGATCTCGGGTAAAGGGCGGCTGGCATACTCAGGTTCTGTTGATGCAACCACAACCAATGGCGAACTGGGTAATGTACTGTTTGACCCCACGGACCTGGATGTCGATGCTACGGGTACAGACGGATTAACAGCTGGTGATGATGTGCTGTTTGGGGATGCGGGTGGTGAGCCATGGAGTGTTTCAGCTGCCCAGCTTAATGCCGCAGGTGGTGACGTTATCCTGCAGGCAGAAAATGACATCAATATCGATGCAGCCATAAACCTTGGCACGGCCAATGCGAGTTTAACGATCCAGGCTGGTGACAACCTGAATGTTAATACAGGGAACACAATACAAACCAATGGCGGTGACATTCACCTGGAGGCCAACTCTCCACATGCTACAGGTGGAGCGGATGGAACTGGCACACTTACAATCAATGCTACCGTTACATCCAATGGCGGCAATATCACGCTGATCGGTGAAGATGACGTTATAACGGCGACTGTCAATGCCGGAGGTGGCAATATCAATCTCGTAGAACTTGGTGGTGGTGCTACCATTGCTATGGATCTCGGTGATACCAATGACCTGACAGACACTGAATTCGATTTTCTACAATCTACTGGTGGGGTAATAACCATCGGCCAGGCGACATCTGCCGGTTCTGATGGTGCGGGTACTGGCGCTCAAACGATTACTGCGACCACGATAGATTTCAATGCATCCTCAGCATTCAGCGCAGTTGGAACTGCCGCTGGAGAATATGTTTTTATTGCGAATGATGGCGTTATTCTCAATGACAGCGCCACCTTTGCACAAAATGTGACAATTAATGCTGATGCGAATGCTGACGGTACCGGTACGTTTGAAGTAAGTGATGGCGATACTATCAGCAGTGGTGGCAATGCATTAAATATTACGGCTGCTGATATCGCACTTAACACCAGTGGTGCAATTAACAGTGGTGCGGGCGATACCTCGATCACCGCGAGCAATAACCGGCCTATCGTACTGGGTGGCGGTGGTGCAGGAACAGACCTCATTATCAGCGATGCAGAGTTGGATAACATCACCACTACTGGTCTTACCCTGACCAGTGCCGCGGGCATCACGGTTAATGGAGTTACCGCTGGAAGTACTAACCAGATTTCTGGAACAACGGTACTAGATGCTGGGTCGGATATCACTTTTGCCACGGGCGCCAGTACTTTTACAAATGTGTTGACCGCAAAAGCGGATAATGACATCAATGCAAATATCGCACTTACCGTAAACACAGGAACATTAACGCTTAAGGCAGACAATGATGATGGCAATAATACAGGTGCCATTACTGGCGCGGGCGTATTAACAGCAACAACAATAGACCTTGATGCAGCCACCGGTATAAGTTCCAGTACCTCGGCTACCACGGTCAGTGCAGATAACACGACCAGCGGCAATGTTAGCGTTTCTGATGCTGGCAGCGTTACGATCAGTGGCAGTAATGCCGGCGGCGGAACCTTTACCGCTATTGCGGGTGGTGCCGGTAATACGCTAACGGTTGCAGGAACCAATATTGCAGCAGGCACAGGAACGGTAACGCTAGAAGCCGATGAAATGACGCTAACGGGAACCGTTACCGCCAACGGTGGCGTTACCCTGCGGACAAATACAGCAATTGCTATAAATGTTGAAAATGGTACGGGTGGACTGGATTTTACAGATGCAGATCTAAATAAAATCTTTACGACGGGAACCTTGACCTTGGGTGGAGTCAACGAGACTGGCATTACCGTTGGTAGTGGCAATGCTGTTGATCTTACTACCCATGTAAATCATCTGACACTTGATACTAATACAGGTGTTATCACTCTTGCTAATGCATCAATCACAACAGATGGTGATCAAACTTATAGCGATGCCGTTGAATTAGATTCCGGCACCGTGACGTTGAGTACAGGCACGGGTACTGGTGATATTGTCTTCAGCAGTACACTGGATGGTGCAGATACAACTGCCCGTGATCTCAGCCTGACAGCAGCTGATGGTAGCATCACTTTCTCGAATCAGGTTGGTAATACTGATGAATTAGGTGCAGTCAGCATTGCCTCTGCGCTTAATGTGAATGTTAATAACACTTTCGATGCAGCAAGCCTGGTACAGACGACAGGCAGTGGTACGACAACCTTAACTAATGATATCAATACCACGGCAGCAGCCGGTGTGAACATCAGCAATACAAATATTGTACTGGATGGTTTGACGATCACGACCACGAACAGCGGTGTGGCCCGTTTTGACGGCGCAACGAATTTAACCACTGGCACGGCGGATATTGATGCGGACGGGACGATTACGTTCACGGGCGCATTAACAGCCACTGGCGCGCAGGCCCTGACGCTGGAATCGGATGTGAACATTGATTTTGATAGTACGGTGGGTTCTGGTGCCAGTAACGAACTGGGTGCGATCCTGATCAATGATGCCGTTGATGTCACGGCGGACAACACGGTTGAGGCGGCGAGTATTTCACAAGTCGCGGGTACCGGGACAACAACCTTTTCTGGCACTGTCGATACAAGTGCTGGTACAGGGCTGGATTTAAATGGAACTGCATTTACGTTTAGTGACACAGTTACCACTACAGGTAATGGCACCGTTACTATTACCTGTAGCGGACTCTTGACGATTAGTAATGGCGCAGACTTTAATCTTACTGGTGCGTTTGATCAGGACGGCTCAGGTGCAGTTAGTCTGGGTGATGATATTGTTACCACGGATGATGCAATTACTTTCGATGGCTCGGTCACTCTGACCCAGTCTATCATCCTTAATACCGATACGGGCGCGGGCGATGTTACCTTTAACGGTACATTGATTGGCGCAGCAGATTTAACACAGGACCTCACTATTTCAGCTGGAACAGGTCTGGTTAGGAACAGGTCTGGTTAGTTTTAATAACTATGTGGGAACAACTACCGCTGAAAATACATCAACGTCTACCAATCGATTACGTGATGTATTGATCAATAGTGCTGGTACAACGGCAACTGATGGTGTCGTGATTGACCCGGATGTCAATGGAGTGGTGACGATCGGTCAGGACGAGGCTAATACAACTGATACTTTTCTTGCTAGAACATTAAAAACTAATGCAGCTGGTATTTCAGGTCGTATTATTTTGGGTGGTGGTACGGTTAGTACGGGCGGTACTGGTGGTGATGTTATTCTTTCCGGTGATGGCGCCAACTCGTTGGATCTTAAAAGTAATTTTGCTACCACCAACGAAGGTATCATTATTAATGCCAATACAACGGTGGCGACTGGCAATATTGCACTCGAGACCACTCAAAATAATGTAGACATAGTTTTCGGCGTTAATGGCTTGCAAGGTACACATGATGATCCTGGTGGTACAGGTAATTCGGCCATTGCGACACGAAGAATAAAGGCAACTAACGGAGACGTTACGACCACCGTATTCGGTAGTTCCAGCGCGACCAAGTTTCAAGATTTCCGTAGCGGAGGTTCTACAACAGCGGCAACCGGCGGAATGAACACTATAGCTACAGGTAACAATGTGACGATAGGGAATGGTGATTATCCAAATTCTGGTGGTACAGCCCTTGATAACGTAGTGTACCCGCATATAGAAAGCCCAACCATTACGCAAAACTATAACGGTGATGTGGAACTTGGTACGGACGCAATCGGTGAACTAGCTGCAGCCGTGGGCAACTTTTTTACCGATGCCGAGTTAGAAGGCATGATGGGTACAGCTGGTACTACACTCATTGTGAATGTGACCAGCGGTAATGTAATTCTTGATATTGCTTCGTCCTTCACACCAACAGCAGCACCCGCCGGCGCTAACCTCTCAATTACAACCGATACCGGTTATATCACTGATGCCTCAGCAGCAGCAGATGGTAATGGGCTGGCATTTCAGTCCGCAGGTAGTCTGACTCTGCAGTCTGCACATGCCAATGGTATAGGAACATTCGATGCTGGCGGCGCAGGTCCATTCACTGGCAACACAGACGGCACCATGCGCGTTGATGTGGGTTCGCTGACGGTCAATGGCACAGGTGGTTTTGGAGTTAATATCACTGATACCGGTGCAGTAAACGGCGATACGACATTTAGTGTAACCACCGGCGGTGGTGGGGATGTCACGCTTTCTCAGCTCGCTAGTAATATGGTTCTAGGTGATATATCAACAACGGGTAATCTATCCGCTTCGACTACAAATGGCAGCATTACTGATTCCAATGGGGCTACGATAGCCGTTGGAATGTTAGCCTCTTTCAGCGGTGGCACTGGTGGTTTAATTACGCTGGGTGATAATGCTGGCGATACGACTAATTTTGGGACCCTGCGTTTCAATACAACTGGGGCAGTCAATATTACTGAAGATTCGGCGATGGTGTTGGAAAACACTTCAACTGCCAATAGCCTGTCCCTTACCGCGAACGGTTCAATTACCGACGATACGACCGGCACTGTCTCAGTTACTACAACATCTACATTGGTTGCGGGTGCCGCTAATGACATAGTGCTTGATGTAGCTACAAACGACTTTGTTGGCAATGTAACGATTGATGATGGATTGGCTGGGAATGATGCAAACAATGTTACATTAGCAGACGCTAATAGTTTGTCTTTTTCAACGATAACAATCACTGGCAATCTTGTTGCAAATGTAGACCGTGGTGCTGATGATGCTGCTACCCTCGATTTTAGTAGTTCCACCGTTACCGTTGGGCACGATTACGCTGGATGGTCAGGGTACGAATGACACATTATTGGCAACCAACACCACCAATCTATGGACCGTGTCGACAACCAATGGCGGTAATTATATCGGTGGTGGTGAGACCTTTGGGTTTACCAATTTCGGTAATATCACCGGTGGTACCCTGGATGATACCTTTACTATTAATAATACATTTGGAGTAGCGGGTACAATAAATGGTGGTACTGCGAGTGTGTTGGCGGATACGATCAATCTTGCTCCATATACCACATTGCGTAATGTTACCCTTATGCGCGCGGGTACTAATCACGGTATTGCCGGAAATATTCCTGGCGTGACGCTGGTGGATATCGCAACACCAGTAGCGGGCTTTGATAATATTGATAGTATCGTCGGTACGGGTTTGGCCGACACGATGGCTGTTAATAGCTCAACTAATCCTTATGCGCCATCTGCAACATGGACGATTAATGGTGGCGCTACAATAAAATTTAATGACACGGTTGCAGGTCAAGACCTGGACTTTTCATCGACTTTTACCAACCTTACTGGTGGAAATGGTGCGGATATATTCAATATATCCGGTAATCATACGGGTGATATTTCTGGTGGTGGTGATGATGATAATTTCAACCTGAGTCTTACTGCAGTTCTGACAGGCAACCTGATTGGCGGGGCTGGCTCTGATACTTTCGATTTTGATAATTCAGCCAGTATTTCCGGGGATGTAGATGGCGGTCCAACTGCAGAAGTTGATACATTGAATTTTGCAGGCTACGGCTCGGCTGTTGGTGTAACAATTATCGGAGCAGGTACTACTGACGGATCCACGGGTGATGTTACAAGCGGCGACCCTATCGGCGGTAGTGGACTCGTTCCGAATGAGTTTGACAATATTGATAATATCGTTGGTGCAGTCCTTCCGGGCACTCTTATATTGCCGGACGGCGCAGATCATGTGATTCATATCACGGGGGCTGATTCCGGGACATGGGGTAACGATGGTGATGAAAATATCTTCGCAAACTTTCGTGTCACTGGTGGTGATGGCGCGGACACATTCTTTTTCGATGGCGGTACACTTTCCTCAATCGATGGCGGTACGTTAGGCGAAGGAAATACCATTATCGGTGATAATACGGGCCGTACCTATACGATTTCAGGTGATGGTACGGGCAACATCTCCACATTAAACCCACTACTGGGTTTTAGTAACATTGATAATGTATTTGGCGGCACGAATAACGATGCTTTTATTGTTAATGATGGTGTAACCTTCAGTGGCGTACTTGCCGGAAATGGTGGAACCGACTCGATTACATCTAATAATACGGCTGCGGTAACCTGGACAATTACTGGCGAAGGTACTCGCCCGGCGGTCTATGATTCTCTGGATACGGCACCAAACGTGACGACAATTGTGGGTGCGATCAACGCGGGCGACACTGGGGTAGATGGTAGTAGTGGTTCAGCTTCAACTATATTGCCAGCTAGTAGCTTTAGTTTTATTGAATTTGAAACGATAAACGGTTCCGGGGTCGTTGATAACTTTAATATTCAGGATGTAGATAATGCATTAACCATTAATGCTGGTATTGGTAATGACGTGTTTAATGTTTCATCTGATGCCCCGACTAACAGTGGTAATCTCAACGCAATTACAGCTGCATTGACCTTAAATGGTGATGCTGGCACGGATACCATTAACCTTAGCGACGTAAGTGACGCCACAGCTAATACAGGTGCAATTACAAGTACTACGATAACCGGCCTTGGTCTCACGGGTGGTATTACCTATGGTACTGCTGAAGATGTCAATATCAATCTGGGCTCAGGCAATGACGTGTTTACGATTGACAGCACACTTGCTACCACAACGGTTGACTTGAATACAGGAGATGGGGACGACACGATTCATGTAGGTTCGTCAGTTCCAACTTTCCGTACGCTAGATAATATCTTGTCTGCGGTAACGATCACCGGTGGTGCAAATACGGACACCATTAACGTCAATGATCAGGATGATGGCAAGGCGAATAATTACACCATCACTGGTACTGCCATTACCCGCACAAGCCCAACGCCGCCACTGTCTGCAGTGATTACCTACGATAATACGACTGAAATACTCAATCTGAATACTGGCGCTGGGATCAATGACATCAACGTTTCCGGTTGGGCTACTCAATCAGGTACTGTTACCGATGCGGGTGCTGCAGATACGTTTGATGTAGTCGGATCGTTCTCGGTTGGTGGTAATTTCAGTATCGATGGCGTGGAAACATTAAGTGATGGTACGGCTGGCGCAGCAGGTTTTGATCTGGGTGCTGCTGGTCTCACTATTAATGATGCAACGACAAGCACCGATCTCAATACTACTATTACCAGTCTTACCATGACTGGTACCAACGGTGTCACCCGTATTGATGAGACCAATGACATCATCCTGACTGATATCAACACCAATGATGCAAATATCGATATCAATTCAGACTCTGGCAGCATTACCGTTGTAGATATCGATACGGCTGCCAGTGCAGCAGCCAGTACCGCAACCGTATCACTGGATGTGGGTGCTGCCGGTGCCATTATTGATGGCGGGACTGATGCCGCGGGTGAAGGGATTACCGCACGGAATGTCGAGCTGATTGCGACGACGGGTATCGCCAACGATGCCGATAACAATGGTGCTGACGTCGGTGATTTGCTCGAGCTTGACGCAACCAACCTGGCCGCGACAACAGCTACGGGCGATATCAATATTGAAGACATTACAGGCGGTGTTACTGTTGCAAATTTCTCCGCATCTGGGCTGAATATCGGTACCACGATCGGTGTAACCATTTCCAAAGCTGGCTCGTTCAACGACAATCTTTCCCTTGAGGCAACTGGCGGGACGCTGACGATAGAAAGCGTGGTGCAGAATCGCCAGCAGGGCGATATTACCTTGACCGCCACTGGTGGAACTTCCGATGTGTTGATTGGAACGGCAGCTACCGGAGGAACTGTACGTGCCTCTGCCTCAGCCGCGACAACCAGTCAGATAACGATTACTGCGGACGACAGTATTCTATTTGGTAAGGGTTCGTATGTTATCGATGATGGAGGTGGTACCGGTACAACCAATATCAGCCTGATTGCCAACAAGGATGCTTCTGGTGGTGGTTCCATCGACATGACTGGCGCCGGCGCCTGTACTGCTGCGGATTGCTACGGTATTTTTGGATATGCGGGCTCCGTTAGCCTGGATACCGGTGCGAACGGCGGGAATATTACGCTGACACAGGTAATGGCACAGACTAATACGGCTTCCAATGCCATCACCATCAATACCGGCGCAGGCGCGGTGATTGATGGCGCGCATTTAGGGGTATTTGGTACGCAGGATATTATCGCTGCGGGTGGCGGTGTTGTTATTGATGCAGCTAATGGTGTCGGCAGCGGTGATGCCCTGGAAACCAGGGTGGCCTCGGTCACGGTTAATAATACCACCAACAATAATATCCAGATTGTTGAAACCGACGGACTGAATATTATTGAACTGGATAACGATGCGGCAGCAGGTACGATAACCGTGAATGCTGGTAACACCATTACGGTACTGAGTGCCGGTTCAGGCGGTTTGGGTATTGCAGCAAAGGCCGGGCTAATCACGTTGGATGCAGCCACGACGGTTGGTGCAGTTGTGCCTGCTACCACGGCTGATGTCGCAATCAATCATTCGATTAGTAATGATGGGCCTGGCGTTACCATTACTGCGAATGACAGTATTACCTTTTCTACTACAGGTAGCATCTCCTCGCTGAATGCTGGTGACGTTACCCTGACGGCAAATGCCGACGATATACTGGGTGCGGGTGCTGCGGGCGATGTCACACTGACTGCGACTGGTACCGGCGGTGCGGTCACGGATGCAGATTCAGGCAACCTGAACATTACCGCACAGGTACTGACGATTGATGCAGCAACGGGTATCGGTGATGGTGATGCGATTGAGACCAAGGTTGAGACTGTCAATATTGATAATACAGCGTCCGGAAAAATTCAGATTACTGAAACCGATAATCTCGCGCTGGATACCATCAATAACAGCACACGCGATGTAGTGCTTGCAGTTGGCGGGGCCATATATGACGGTGGTGACCTGAGAACGGATCTTGTTGCAGGCGCAGCAACTATTACTGCGGTTAATGGTATCGGTGCCATTGGTACAGCCGTGAATGCAGATGGCGGTGGTGTTCCTGCCAATGATGCCATTGAAACCACTAATACAAGCATCGATGCAACCAACAGCACAGCGGGTGAAGTGCAGCTGGTTGAGACCAATGATCTGGCCCTTGACCAGATTGCAAATGGCACCCGTGCGGTCTCCGTGCGTGCGGCGGGTGGCGCCATAACTGATGGTGGCGATGGTAATACCGATGTCGTAGCGGGCAACCTGATTCTGGAAGCAAGTACCGGTATTGGTGATACAGCCAATGCACTGGATACCAATGTCACTGCAGTAGCTGCTGAAACAGTCGATGGCGATATTGCGATTGCTGAGATAGCTGCTGGCGGTAATTTGTCCATTAGCCAGTTGACCAGTACCCATACAGGGACGGTGAATGGTGCGGAAATTACAACCGGTGGTGCCGGTGAAGACATCAACATCCAGGCACTTAATGGCGGCTTGACAGTTGCTACTGGTGCAACACTGACATCAGGTGCATTGGGTGGAACAGGTGGTACATTAACAATTGGTGATGGTGTTGCAATTCAGACAGGCTCCAGCCTGGATGTTAATATCGGTAATATCACCCTTGATGGTGGTGTCGGGGAAGACATTGTGATTGCCGGCAACGTGGCTTTGACTTCATCGCTGGTACTACAGGCTCGACGTGACATTATTGTTCAGGCGACCATCGATAATTCCTCGAATAACAGTGCTGATATTTCATTAATCGCCGATACCGGACCAAGTGATGGTGTAGGTGGTGTCTGGGTTCAGGGTACCGGTTTTGTGCATGCCGGCAATGAAGTATTCATGCAGGGCTCAGATGTTTTCGCAGCAGGGCCGGCCGCCGGTGTGGGTATTCAGATTGACGTTGACAATGTTGCAGTTGCCGATTCACAGGTGACTGCGGAAACCGGCCAGATCTCATTAACACCACAAACCAAGGCGCCTGCTGGCATGGATATTGTGGTGAATGGCGTCATGCAGGCAAATAACACAAGCGGTAGCGGTGCTATCACGATATCGGCCAATGATGATATCAACTTTGGTGCTGACGGCGATCTGAGTTCGAACGGCGGCAATATAGCAATAACTGCAGATGCCGATAGTGGCGCGGGTGGAACTGATGGTGCCCTGTTTATGGCTGATGGCGCATTGTTTAATGCCGGTGGTGGTGCTTTTAATCTGAGTGCCGATGAGGATATTACGCTGGGTGGCTTGACGACCACTAACGGTACCCTCACTGCTATTTCTCTTACCAGTACATCTGGCGGCATCTTTGATGGAGGTAATGCACATGTTGATATCGAAATCACCGGCGCTGGTGCTGGCACAGGCAGGCTCGTAGTCAATGCCGTAGATGCAATCGGTGCCACTGCTCCTGGCGATATCGATACGACCGTAGGGAGTGTAGACCTTACATTGACCAAGGCTGGTGACATCTTTATCAATGAAACCGATGACATCACGCTAACTGATGTTGATGCAGCAAATGGCGGAATAACAATCGTTGCCGGTGGCGCTGTAACCGCAACAGATGTGCAGGTGCTGACAGACAATGACGCCAATGATATTACGATCACGGGTAATGGTATATCTGTCGGTATCGTCGGTTTTGGCGATAACACCAACCTGCAGGCGGCTACTAAATCGGATGTTACGCTGAATGCGGGTACCGGCGCGGTTAGTGACGCAAACGGAGCTGGTACTCCAGGTACTGTGGGTACTGCGGGTACACCTGGCACACTGAATGTCACTGCCGATGTGCTGACGGCTGATGCTCAGACCGGTATTGCACTGGATACCAAAGCCGCGACATTTGATCTGGACAACACGGTCAGTGCTGCGGGTAACATTTCCATATTCAACGACTACGACGTTGATGTAACGATCACCTCGTTAAACACCGCTGGTGGTAATATACATTTTGATCAGCTTAGCCAGACAGGGGCCAATACACTAACGTTGGCAGGTGCGGCGGCCACGGTGATTAGTACTGCAGGTGGTGATGTAGATATCTATGGCAATAATGGAATTGTTGTCGACAAGACAATTACTACTATTCCCGGCACAGCTGGTGAATTGACTATTCATGGTGGTGTTACGCTGAATGGTAATGGCGAAGATATTGTTATTAATAATGGATCACCACTTACAGTTGCAAGCACACTGACGCTCACCGCCACCCGTGACATCATTATCAGTGATACTGTTGAATCGACAGGTGGGAGTGTCAATCTCCGAGCCGATTCTGATTCCACAAATTCTGGTGCAGGGTTTGGTGGCGTCGTTATTTCCGATAAAGGCAAAGTGCAGGCAGAGCAGAATGTTACGGTTACCGGTAGCGCCTTCACGAACCTGGGTGGCGCAGGCGGCTTTGGTGGCCATGTTGGCAAGGCCATAGCTATTGAGGAAGATTCCGGTGGCCTGGTACAGGTAGAGGCCGGTGATACTGTCACACCAACAGTTGGCAATATAGTGTTGCAGGGTACGCCTGCTGCCAATGCGGATATCGATATTGACGGTGAGCTGTCTGCAAACGGAACGGTATCTGTAGATGCCAATAATGGCAATATCACTCTCGCTAACCATGTCACCTCCGTAGGTGGTCAAACTTACTATGATGCCGTTGTGTTAGATGGAGAACCAGTAGGTGGTGCAGGGCTGACTTTAACCAATACGGGTGTTGGATTAGGTATCGTATTCAATAATACCGTTAACGGTAACTATGACCTGATATTGGTCGATTCCGTTGCGACAAAATTTTTGCAGGCTGTAGGTGGTACCACTGCAATCGGTGATGGCAAAGGTTCCGGCATCACGATTAGTTCAACAGGAACCACAGAATTCCAGAGTACTGTAAAAGCAACATCTATTACCCAGGCAGATGCTTCTGATACGGTTACCTTCAGCGATAATATAACTATTGCGGCTGGCGATACAGATACAACGTTCAATGCGAATGTTGTACTTGATGGTCTTACTATGGTGTCTGACCGTAATGTCACCTTTGGCGGTGGTGCGACGATACCGGATACTCTAACGGTGTCCGGTGCTTTGGTCACAATTAATACAAGTGCTGCCAATAAGGCGGTCGATATCAATAGCGCTTCGACGCTGAATACCGACCTGGTGATTGATGCTGGAAGCGGGTTGATTACGCTTGACGGTACGTTTACCGGTGCGGGCAACCTAACGCTGACTTCCAGCGGGGCAGGCGGTAATGCAACTCAAATTAACAACACCATCAATACGATCAACAGCCTGACTGTTAACGGCGGTGGTGACGCTGCTATCAACACCACCACGGTGACTACAACCAATGGTCAGACCTACGATGATGCCGTCACCATAGGTGCAGCGACTACCACTCTCACCGGTAATGGTATCGCTTTGAATAGCACGGTTGATGGTAAAGCAGGAGCGGAAAACCTGGTCATCACCGATACCGGAACCACGGTGCTGGGTGGTGCGGTTGCGAACTTGGCTACTGTGCTGATTAATGGTGGCGGTACTACCAATATGAATGGCGGCGGTGTAACAACTACAGGTACTCAAACTTATGATAATAATATTGTCTTAGGCGCGGCTACAACACTGGATGGAACAGGAATAACCTTGAATGGCACCGTGACAGGCGCTCAGACACTCCAGGTGGACGATGATGGTACCACGTCATTTAATAATACAGTCAACGTAACCAGCGTAACGACTGATGCCGCAGGCGCAACAAACCTCAACGCACCAATCAGTACGACTGCTGGCCAGACGTACAATGACACGGTTTCGGTGATTGGTGATTCGACGCTTACTGATACCGGGGCAGCCGACATTACATTTAACAATACCGTTGATGGTAATGGTGTTGCATTCCTGACACTTAATTCTGATACGGGTAATATCAGCTTCACTGGTACCTTAAGTGGCGCCCAGACACTGGGTATTACTGCTGGTACCGGTGGCGTGACCTTTACGGGTGATGTCGGTACCCCGACCCGCCTTGATGATATAACCATCGTCAGCGCTGGCAACGTTTCTGCTGCTGCACTGACTGCCCAGAGTTTTGTGCAAACCAATGGTACGGGTACAACCAGTTTCACTGGCGCGGTGGACACTAATACTGCCACTGGTATCGATATCCGCAATAACAGCATATCCTTTCTTGATACCGTCGATACGACTAGCGGAGGTGGCGTGCTCCTGACCGCTAACGGCGGTACGATCACAGTAGGTGACGATGCCAATATCACATCCGATAATACGGTAACTATGACAGGCGCAAGTAACATTAATTCAGGCGCAGATATCATCACTACTGGCGACGACATTTTGTTTGACTCCCCGACAACATTAAGTGGTGATGCGAGAATAACGACTGGCGGTACTGCTTTGCCTTCGGCTTTGACTACGGGCAACGTTCAGTTTAGTAGTACACTTAATGTAACCGCTAACCCAGTTGTTGTTACAGCAAGAACGGTCAATGTTAATGGTAGCGTGTCGGGTACAGGATCACTGGCATTGGTGCCATTGGTCTCGGGCACAGATGCATCTCTTGGTGGTACCGCAGCGTTTAATATTGATGCCACCAGGTTTGCTAATTTTAATGGTGCTCTATTTGTTGGTGGTACGGTTGATAATGGAACTGGTACTCAGCTAGTCTCTCAGGACTTTGATAATAGCAATATTGCTGATGGAGTGACTCTAATTTTGAGGCCAGGTGCCGGTACATTGAGTGTTGATAAAGATGTAAGTATCGCTGGCGATCTTGTGTTACTCGGTCAGGATGACATTATCCTTAAAGCAGTAGTTAGTGGCGCAACTGGTCCGGGAAGTGCAGCGGGTGTGGTTTCGTTAGTAGCTGACGATGGAGAGATAAGCACAACATTAACAAATACAACTCTAATCAAGTCGGACGCAGTAACCTTAGTCGGTAATAAGGGTGTTGGCACTTTTTCAAACCCAATTGTTATAGATGTACCACAAAGACAAGATGCACAGTTTGCTACAACGGTGGGCGAGGCCTTCATCAACAATGCTTCAGGCGCAGGCGTCTCTGATGCTAGTGCATCAAAATCGGCAATTGCGCTTGCTAAGGCATTTGGAATAACAGCGAACTTAACTGCTATTGCGACTAACACGGCGCAATTTTTTGCTAGTGCCCAGGTTAAATCTAACCTGGAAGATGTTGGATTCATTGACTTCAGCTTATTTGATGAAGAAATTGAATTCTTTGGGCGGGTAGAACCCGGTGTCTTACTGCCAGAAACGCAGAGTGAAGATTATCTTCCACCGGATATTCTCGATGATCTTATAGGTGAAGATCAGCCTGCTGGCGAAGGTACTGGCGAAGGTACTGGCGAAGGTACTGGCGAAGGTACTGGCGAAGGTACTGGCGAAGGTACTGGCGAAGGTACTGACACTGAGGGTTCTTGTTCAGAGGACGAAGTGTTTGACGAAAGTACAAAGAAATGCCGACCTGTTGGCGGGGCCTCAGCAAGCTATCAAGACTCCGATATGTACGGGAAGTATGCTTATCAGCCAGCCGAAGTTGAGTTGGATGCTTTGTCCAAGCAGAGTTACCAAACCAGCGAGTGGTATGTCAGCATGAGTTTTTCAACAGTGGTATAAAATTTCTTTCTGCTGAATAAAGGAATTTCTTTACGTTTGTCTATAACTTGGCTGATCAATAATAATCTATATATCTGGAGTTTTAAGTGGGGATAGCGTCCGAAAGTGGCTCACAGCTGCCACAGTTTTATAATAAGGTTGTAGCGCTGAATAATGAGGGGCATGGTAGTTGGAAGATTCGGCCCGAAGTTAATCACAGTTATGCACGTGATACGAACGCCGTATTAATTACTGCGATTGAGTTTTCACTGGTCGCTTGCGAATATCCCATTGTTTTTATTGAAAGTGGAGATTCCATCGTACCGATTGCTGTTCTTGGTCTTAAGACCGGACAAAATCTGTTTGTCACAGCTGAGAATCAATGGGATGCAAAATATATCCCTGCTTATGTAAGGCGCTATCCTTTTATCCTGTCAGGAGATGAATCTACCCCAGGAGAAACAACCTACACTGTATGTATTGATGAGGACTACGCAGGATTTAGCCAGGATTCAGGAGAACCCCTTTTCCTGGATTCAGGTGAACATTCCGATTATCTTAAAAATGTCGTTGCCTTTCTTAAAGACTATCAGTCACAGGGGTTAGCTACTGCGGGTTTCTGTAAAACCATCAAGAAGCTGGATATCCTTGAACCAATGCAGGCAAATTTTAAGGCTAATAAGGGAGATGATATTACCGTGGCTGGATTTATGGTGGTTAATCGTGACAAATTAAAGTCAAAAAAACCTCTTGAATTGGCTGAATTGGTGAAATCAGATGAAATGGGGTTGATATATCATCATCTCGCTTCACTAACTAATTTTTCAAATTTGACTAGTCGTTATGCGAAAAGCAGTACGCTAGCAGCCTAAAAATTAAGTGATTTCAGTCTCAGCAGGGAATTTTCATAGTTTGAATATATTTTGTTGTCCAACTATGTAATTCAACGGTAGAATAGCATATGCAAGTTATGAATATTTCATATCTTATTGATATATAAGAAAAAATTAAAGAATGGCTCAACGAAATATTAAATGTGCGATTATGTTTGCCGATGTGGCTGGTAGTACCAAGCTATATGAAGATGTCGGTGATGATAAAGCACGGGCCATGATTTCTCACACAATCGAAACCATGACTAAATCTACACAGGCTATGCGTGGTCGTGTGATTAAAACAATTGGTGACGAAATCATGTGTGTTTTTGTTGACGCTGATTCTACCGTCAGGGCTGCCTATGACATCCAGGAAACGGTATCGAACGACTTCAGCTTTGGTCGGGCACTGTCTATACATATAGGTGCACATTTTGGCCCTGCAATTCTGGAAAGCGATGGGGATATATTTGGTGATGCGGTGAATGTTGCCGCACGAATGGCCGGAATCGCAAAAGCAGGCCAGATTATTATTACGGAAGATACAGTCGCGCGACTTAACGACGAGTTGAAGGCAGATACACGAGAGTTTGACCGGGCTCCTGTAAAAGGTAAAAAAGAGCCGATGATTATCTATGAGGCCATGTGGGCACAGGAAGATGTGACACGTATGGCAGCACCCAATCTAATGGCGGCGGCCGCGCCACAGTCAGTCAAGATGAAACTGCGGTGGCGTGATAAGCAGCAGGAACTGACAGAGAGCAGTGGCGTTACCGTGATTGGTCGTGGTGATCAGTCTGATTTCGTGGTTGATGATAAGTTAGCATCTCGTATGCATGCCAGGGTGGAAGTCAGGCGTGGAAAATTTGTTGTTATCGACCAGAGTACAAATGGCACGTTTGTTCGGACTAATGATGGTCGTGAAGTCTACCTGAGAAGGGAAGAGTTACCCTTGACAGGTGCAGGCTGCTTCAGCTTAGGAAGCCCTGTTTCTGCTGAAAATGCTGAGTTGATTTACTATATCGTCGAGTAAGTTACGCCCCCTATCTAACCTGATCTGTTTTAACTATTGATCAGGGATAGCGTTAATCAACCCCATATTTTTTGCTGCTGTCATTAATGCCATTTCGTAGTCTGAAGGTACGATATTGTTGAGTTTTCGTTCATCAACGATCCGCTCAATTAGTACACCACTAAATTCCCTGAAAACATTGCTTTCTCTCACAGTCTTTTGTTGTTCCTGACTTAAGCCGAGCCATTTTAATTTTAGACTGTTAAGCGCATCCTGTTCCCAGGTACGTTGATTAATGAAATTATCAGACAGGAAAGCGGTAAAGCGTTGCTCATCGGTAAGTGGTTGCGGCAAAGTTTCAACTACAGGTTCGGGCGCATCATTAATGGTAGAAGGGGGTGCTGGTTTTTGTGGCTCTGAGTCCGTACTAAAATAAATCCCTATCACTATCAGTAATAAAACTATCGCTATTAAGGAGATAAGCAACGCCATCTTATTTCCTGAAGATGATTTTCCTGAACCACCGGTTTTAGTTTTCTTCTTTGGAGGTGCGATCTTTTTTGGGTTAATCGCAGCCGGGACCTCATCGTTGGTAATTGACTGTAAATACTCTTGTCGTATCGACAAATATTTGTCACGCGTTATCCAGCCGCGGTAATAAGCTAACGCTAATTTTCGTAATTCTGTATGAACGCGGGTGGTCATTTATGTAACATCTCTGACGATACGGAAAGTAGTAATTTTATCGGGATTCCCATCGTGAGCACGTTTGAGTTCGAGCGTGCACTCCTTCATGGCATTAGTGTAAGCACCACCTCTAACTTGTAAACCAGATGAACTTTCTACCCATTCTTGTGCATTTCCAAGGTAATTCGCTAGTCCCCAGCCATTCTTCTTCTGTAGGTAGACGATATCTGGCACCACTAATTTTGCTCAGCCATGCAATGTAATCTTTTGCCTGTGCTATTGAGATGCCGGTTACTGGTAGCTTAGGGCCTTTCTTGATGGTCTGGCACTTCTTTGTTGCCTTGCAGTATTCATTGAATTCAGCGACAGAAATTTCAAATTTACTTATCGCGAATGGGATGTCGTGGCCAGCACCGGCCGGCAATACCACCATTATTGGTCCTTTAACCGTATTGGATACCATGTCATAACAACGCCCTCTGCTGCGGCGCCCATGACCGGCCAGGCGTGTTTGGCAGACCGCCTTACTGGCAATGATGCTGATTTTTATAGACTTAAAGGCTGATTTGTATTCAGTATTATCCACCCAAATCTTCATTGCTTTGGCAATCAGTTTCTTGGACAGATCAGTGTCATTCTTTCTCAGAGCGGCCTGGTATTGCTTATATGTCTTATTAGCCGCCTCTACCTTGTTAGACAGTACACCACGTAGACGTTTGATATCTGCATGATCGCTTTCTTCCACCAATGCAGTTTTTAGGACACTGCTAGCTTCAGTAAGTTTGCCCTGCTTAATCAGTTCTGTGATCTGCTTGGAATACTTTGAAGGCTCAGGCACGACTACCCTGATACGGGAAAGTAAAACCTGGTTAATGGGTAACTGCTTCGCTGCATCAAGAAATATCTTGGCGGATTTTGGATCGTAGACCTCCATTGTAGATATACGCTGCGCAACTGCCTCAGAGAACTCGGTTTGTAGTCGGGCAAAAGCAGAGGCATTGTATGCCTTGATACGATTTAACTGTGTTCTGAGGCTTGCGAGATCAAGTTTGTCAGCAGTCCCAAATGTGTTTCGCACTTCCGTAATAGTAAGCGCGTTTTGTATATTTGCTTTTGCACTGGCAAGTGCTTTTGACAGAGGAGCTATTGCTAGACCGGTTTTGATGGTTTCGAGTGCGGCAGTATAGCCATCACGCTGTCCAACATAATCTTTTTGTATGCCATCTGCGCGCTTCTTGGCACGTAATGCAATACCAGCGTAAGCCGTACCTATTGCTTCTGGACCCTCGGTTGTCAGGAAAGGATCATCCGGCAGTAGATAAACTTTCAATAAGTCGAGAAAGCGAAGGGCATCATCAACTTTTTCAGACTTAGCTTTGGATAAGGTATCCTGTTTTAAAGCCGATATCGTTGCCAGACGTTCGATTTCTATCCGCTCCAGCTCCTGTTTTTCAAGTGCGGCGGCGATGGTTTTTTCTATTTCGGCAAGCCCAGGAGCAGCTGGGTCAAAGTACTTGGCTTGCTCGATTAAAATATTGCTTTGCACAAGCCTGTTGGCTTCACTTGTTTTATTGGCTTCTTCTATGAAAAGCGTTGCCAGATTACGTTGCGCCTGTTGGGTAGTAACATGGTCTTTGCCTAGCAAAGCGACCAGTTGATGAGTTAATGACTGTAGTAACTGTGTCCACTCATGTGAGAATTCTGCCTTGCCTGAAACTTCTGCAATCTGATCCTCAAGTGCCTTGGCTGTTTCTTGTCTTTGTTGAGTGATTACAGCGCTTATTCCCCCTGCTTTTTGCCATGCTGTATCCAGGGCGTCCCTGATACTCTTGTGCTGGTCTGGTGCAAGTGAGATGGCAAGTTGCTGGAACTGATTAGTCAGTGGTTCAAGCGATGATTGTTTTTTACTGGCTTTAATGCTTTTCAGTAGTGATGCAGTAACGACTTTTCCGGTCTCTGCAAGGTACTCGTTTTCGGGGGCCAATAGGCGAATCTGCCCTAGTTCATCACTGACCGTTAACGCTTGTTTTAATCCTTTGGCTGCGCGCGCGATACCAAAATCCAGGAGTTTGACGACACCATCCTTGTTGAGGAAGGTGTTGGCTGGTTTAAAATCAGAGTGCACCAGGTCGTGATGGTGTGCATAGGCAAGGCCGTTACACATTCCATCAATCATCGGCTTGGCTTCTTCATAACTCAGGCCCTCAGGTGGAATGCGGCGGATATATTTATCCAGCGGTTCACCTTCCATGAATTCCATGGTCATAAATACCGTGCCATAGGTATAGTCACGGTCGAAGTCAAATACGGTCGCAATATTAGGGTGGGCGAGGCGCTGCTGTTTTGAAGATTCTCGTTGCAGTGCAATGAATGATTCGCGGAATTGCTTGAATGTTTCGTTCAGCACTTTTACTGCGACTTTGGGGTGTTTGTCCTTTGCCAGTTGATCAATTTGACCCTGTATAGGGGTTGCCAGTTGTGGATGTTTTTTGAGTAGTTGCTGGAGGTGTGTCGTTACCTCATCAATGCCGCACTCTTTTTTAACAAACTTTTGTAGTAGTGTTTTAAACGCATCTATCATGTTTGATATCCACTTGGGTAAGTTTCATATTTGAAAAAGCTAGTCTGCCTGTATAACAATTACCGTGACGTTATCTCTTGAACCGCGTTCCAGCGTCAATTCAACCAGTGCATTACAGGCTTCTTCGGGTGAACCCTGGCAGATCAGGTCTGCCATTTCTTCTTCCTTGACTTCTTTATACAGCCCATCGCTGCATAACATGTAACGATCACCAGCTTTGACGTCATACATGTCAAGATCAATGTAGAGGTTTCTGCTTGCGCCGATAGCTCTTGTGATCACGTTGGCTTCTGGATGTCTTTCAGCTTCTTCCTCTGTGATCAAGCCATCATCAACCAGATCCTGTACTTTACTATGGTCACAGGTCATACGTTGTAGCTGGCCATTTCTTACTCGATAGGTCCGGCTGTCTCCGGCCCATAGTGAGAAGCATTTTTTATGGAAGGCCACCAGTACAGAAACCGTGCTACCCATTGTCTGGCGGTCAGTGCGTTCACTGGCCTGCTGGATAAGGTCTTCATTAACCTCTAACAGGCTGTTTTCTACTGCACTGACAAGCTCGTTGGCATCTTCCGATGCGTTAATTTTAGCAATACTATCAACAATAGAATTACTGGCCACATCACCCGCGGCATGTCCACCCATGCCATCGGCTACAACCCAGATACCGGCATCCCCATGATCAAGTACCGAGTCCTCATTAATTTTGCGCACCTTGCCAACATTAGTGCGGGCATAGGATGTCCAGTTGAAACCTTCGGTATTGAGCATCACCAGGCCCCAGATATTATGTGTGTAATATAGTGGACATCTTCAGCTGATTGCATGTAGGTTATCGGTGTTTTAACTCGGTGGTTATAGGTATGAGAATGCTGACTTGGGTTCACAATAGCCACTTATTCTAAGTTATTGATTATAATTACTATAATTATTATTTACATGAGAAAACCTACCAGCTCAGTCTTTCAAAAACCCCTGTTAATGTCAATTGATAGTTTTTCATCTCAGGGCTTCGAATTATCATGTATGTGGTATCATAATAGCTCGTAAATACCCCGAATTCTTAGCCGATGTCAGGCAAATTATTTATACAATCCTTTGGTTGCCAGATGAATGAGTACGATGCCGATAAAATGGTAGACGTACTGGTGGCATCTCATGGTGTACATCGAGTAGAAACTCCAGAAGCAGCAGATATTTTATTATTAAATACTTGTTCGGTACGGGAAAAAGCGCAGGAAAAGGTGTTTTCATTGCTCGGACGCTGGAAAAAGCTGAAAGACAAGCACCCAGAGATGGTGATTGGTGTTGGTGGGTGTGTTGCTAGCCAGGAAGGAGAAGCAATTCGTCAACGAGCGCCTTACGTGGATATTGTTTTTGGGCCGCAGACCTTGCACCGTTTGCCGCAGATGTTGGATCAAGTTCAAAAAGAAGGTAAACCCGCGCTGGATATATCATTTCCAGAAATCGAAAAATTTGATGCCTTGCCGAGGCCGCGTACAGAAGGGCCAGCGGCCTATGTTTCTATCATGGAGGGCTGTAGCAAATATTGCACTTTTTGTATTGTGCCCTATACACGTGGTGAAGAGATCAGTCGAGATGTTCACGATGTGATGTCTGAGATCCATGATCTGGTCAAGTTGGGCGTGAAAGAAATCACCTTGTTGGGGCAGAATGTGAATGGCTACCAGGGCCAGATGGAGGATGGCGAAATCGCCGATTTCGCACTATTGTTACATCATGTGGCAGCTATCAACGAAATTGAGCGTATCCGGTTTACTACCTCCCATCCCATGGAAGTAGGTCAAGATCTTATCAATGCCTTTGCCGAAATTCCCAAACTGGCAAGTCACTTTCATTTGCCCGTGCAAACCGGTTCCGATAGCGTCCTAAAGGCCATGAAGCGTAATCATACGGTGGCTAAGTATCGCGAAACGATTCAGGCACTCAAAGCAGTAAGACCTGATTTGAGTATTTCTTCTGACTTTATTGTTGGTTTTCCAGGTGAATCAGAGAAAGATTTCCAACAGACGCTGGATTTGGTCAAGGATATTCAGTTCGATACCTCATTCAGTTTTGTATACAGTCAACGGCCAGGAACACCTGCTCAGGCATTTATCGATGACGTGCCATTGGAAACAAAAAAGCAACGTTTAGCGATTCTACAGGGCAGGTTGGCACAAAGTGCCCATGAGATCAGTCAGTCAATGGTCGGTACAACCCAACGCATCCTGGTGGAAAGACCATCCAGAAAAGATATTCGTATGATGGCAGGCAGAACATCAAACAACCGGGTAGTCAATTTTAAGGGGCGTGCGGACCTTATTGGTCAGTTTGTCAATGTTCGGATAGATGAAGCCTTGCCCAATTCCCTGCGTGGTACCCTGATAATTGAGGATATAAAGGAACGTCTTGCCTCCTGAACTGACACAGCTAAATAATTTGCGTGATGCGTCTCAGGATGAGATCAGTTTTTCATTAGAGCCGGTAGACAATCAACGATTGGCTAACCTGTCGGGGCAGTTTGATGAAAACTTGCAGTACATCGAACAGCAATTAGATATTGAAATACATCACCGGGGTCATCAGTTTCATCTTGTTGGTCAGCATGATGCCCTGATGTTGGCTAAAAGTAGCCTGATTTCCCTGTATCAGCAGACGGAGGAGCGTCAGGTTCTTAAAGAGGATGTACATTTGTCATTAAGAGAAAATCAGTCAGATAGTAATGGTAGTGATCAATCAGATGCGGAAAGCGCTGATGTCGAGGCAATCAATACCCGGCATGGTAAGGTAAAGGCGCGTGGTAAAAATCAGCACCATTACATTTATCATATCCAGCGGCATGATGTGACCTTTGGAATTGGCCCCGCTGGAACGGGAAAAACCTACCTTGCCGTTGCCTGTGCCGTTGATGCCCTGGAGCGGGACGAGGTGCGGCGTATTATTCTTGCCAGGCCCGCAGTTGAGGCAGGGGAAAGGCTGGGTTTTTTGCCCGGTGACTTATCTCAGAAGGTCGATCCTTACCTGCGGCCGCTGTACGATGCCCTGTTTGAAATGATGGGGGTAGAAAAAGTCACGCGCCTGATCGAACGTAACACCATTGAGATTGCGCCCCTGGCCTATATGCGGGGAAGGACATTAAATGATTCATTTATTATTCTGGATGAAGCGCAAAATACTACGATAGAGCAGATGAAAATGTTTTTAACCCGGATAGGTTTTGGTTCTACTGCCGTGATTACTGGCGATATTACGCAAATCGATTTACCTCGTGAACATCTATCAGGTCTGAAACATGTAATGTCTGTACTACAGGGTATTGAGGGTATTAGTTTTACTTTTTTTAAATCCCATGACGTTGTTCGCCATCCTATAGTGCAGCGTATAGTGGACGCGTACGAACGTTTTACGATCACGAAATCTGATGGGGATTGAAGTAATAGTGCAGGATGGTCGCGAGTCGTCTGATGATGAGGTGCCTCCGTCGAGCGACTTTTCAGACTGGGCTAATCTAGCCGCCTCCGAGTTGTCTGATGAATCACAGTTAACGATTCATATCGTCGACCCTGTAGAAAGCCAGCAGCTTAACTTGCAATATCGTGGCAAGAATAAACCGACGAATGTACTGTCATTTTCCTACGTAGATGACGAGATGCTATCTGAGGTTGTGAATCATCGTTTGCTAGGTGATCTGGTTATCTGTGCTGAGATTGTGCAAGAGGAAGCCGCGAGGAAACAATGTCCCGTCAATGATCACTGGACGCACCTGACGATACATGGTGTGTTGCACCTACTCGGATACGACCATGAAACGAAACAGCAAGCTGAAGAGATGGAAGCTCTGGAAATCAGTCTGTTAGCATCCATCCATATTAATAACCCCTATGAGGTAACACACAAGTAACAATGGACGACAGGAAAGATAACCAGGACGGCAAAGGCTGGATTGAACGTATTAGCAAGGCTTTGCTAGGAGAACCGCAGGATAGAGATCAATTAATACACCTGTTACGTGACGCACAATCCAGAAATTTACTGGATGCCGATGCGCTGGCAATGATTGAAGGTGCCTTACTGGTATCAGAACAAAATGTCCGTGACATCATGGTGCCACGTGGTCAGATGGTAGTAGTGCAACGAGATGACCCAATCAATGAAATCCTTAAAGTGATCGTCGAATCCGGTCATTCTCGTTTTCCTGTGGTGGCTGATAATAAGGATGAGGTTTCAGGAAT
>Ga0126335_1000061_pt1 | contig 47300 bp, 51 predicted proteins | sample OlaspJWI45metaG_FD_108409 | JGI IMG/M metagenome (GOLD analysis project Ga0126335, IMG submission 108409) | Marine gutless worms symbiont microbial communities from Oahu, Hawaii - Olavius sp. 1 OAHU.JWI-45 metaG | ecosystem: Host-associated > Annelida > Digestive system > Unclassified | place... | reverse complement strand
ATCGAAATATTTTATAACCGCCGGCGAATTCATTCGGCAATCAACAATATGCCACCGGTTCAATTCGAAAAAATGAATTTCGCCGCTTAACTATGTGTCCACCTTTTGGGGTGAACCTCACAATTGTCCTGACATGCTTTGAGCTGGATAGCGGCTTTGGTGAGCACCTCCGCCTCGACGTCCCGTCCCGACATGGTAACCTTGTTTACGCTTTCGTACGTATCGATGGGCTTGCGCTTATACATGCTGTTTGATTTCCTCTTCGTAAGTGATCAATTCCCGACACAATTTCAGGGCCTTGTAGTATTGTCGCTGCAAAATATGTTCACTCATGCGGTCTATGACCGCCAGTTGACTGGGGGCCGCGGCCAGGTAATCCTTGACCAACTCCCAGTAGCTGTTGTGGTGGACCACCAGGTTCGCTTCGTCGATGTACATGAGCTGGACCGCAAAATAAATGCGTCGGCCGGGGGTGTTGGCCTCCGATTCATTCAGAATGTCCTTTGCCCGTAGGATGGGGACCTTGTTTTCAACGATGAGGTTGGCTTTGGCGTTGCCGTTGGTAATAACCGCACCGCCGATGATCATTTTTTCGTTTGGTTTTAGTGTGAGTTTCAGCGCCATGCCTATTCCCTGGTTTTTAGGTTCGTATCGATAGAAAATCACTAGTTGTAACAGCAATTATTGTGCCATATACACGGCGCAGGGTCTACTATGCATATTGGATGTTTTGGCGAAAACTTTAACCTTAATTTCCAAATCACCTGGTTTGCGGGAACTCTTTAAATGGTATCAATTTTGCTGATATTGCCGTCCGGAAAGTAGACAGTTGGCCAAACGGTAAAAAAGACTAAAGGTTTAAACCAATTTGCCGATAGGTTAGTCGTATCTACAATTATCTGAACGATTGTATTCGATTGCCCATGTTAACCCCGCTCCAAGGTTCAACCACATAAGGCATCCTAAAAGGATAGGAGGATTATCATGCCTTTGAAAATATTGACGGTAGATGACAGCAAAACGATCCGGATGATCGTGAAGAAGGCTTTTAAGCCCTATGACTGTGAACTGGTTGAAGCCGAAAATGGCCAGATTGGTTTGGATACGGCCGCCCGTGAAAAACCGGATCTGATTATCCTGGATATTACCATGCCGGTTATGACCGGCATTGAGATGCTGGAAAGACTGAAGCAGGACGACGAGCTGAAAGCCATTCCCGTGATCATGCTGACCGCCGAGTCGGGCAAAGAAAACGTCATGCAGATCGTGCAAATGGGGATTCAGAATTACATCGTCAAGCCATTTAAAGGGGAACAACTGATTGATAGGGTGCAGAGTGTTCTCAAGCTGGAAGAAAAATCCAGTAAAGATACGGCCGGCGCGGCGATGAAATACTTCAAAATCAAGGACACGATTACGATCCTGCGGCTGCCGCCCAAGATCACCCGGCCCATCGGGGTGGAGGTGGAGGGGCTGATCGGCACCCGGCTCAAAGATATGAAAGCCGACGGGCTGAGCAAGTTTATCCTGGATCTCACGGGAGTCAAAGAAACGAATATGTCCCTGATAAAACTGATCATCCAGGTAGTCGAAAAATGCGGGACCGCCAAGGTACATACCCGGGTGGCCGGCACGGCCGCCCTCAAGGGGGAGCTGCAGGAGTTTGCCGAGACCAGTTCACTTCCGATTCATGAAAGCCTGGAGACGGCCAAGTCACAATTCTAAAATCCGGGCCAGGCGATTCAACGGAGCGCTTGTTGCAATTTGCAATTGACTTGCAAGTTGCGAAGGTGGTTGTGCGTATATAAACCGCCGGGTATCAATGCCTGACGGGAAAAGGGCACCCAAAGGTGCCCTTTTGTTATTTGCAATTTGCAAATACGAGCAGCCCTTTCTGACATGTCATCTACCATCTTGTCTATTCCAAAAATTACATAACCATCAGAAATTAGGTTATAAAAATAAGTAAGTAAAATCCAGGGCGACTGGTGGCATACTCTTTGCTCCATCTCTTGCACGACACGCAACCGCCATACCCAATCCAGGAGCCAAAACATGTTGAATCTCGCCGTTGACAATCAAAAAAGTGTTGATGAACAGGACTTTCAGGATCCCACCCAGGAATCCCGCCACGGCATTGTGGGCGAAAGTAGCGAGATCAAGGCCGTTTTCCGGCTGGTTGAAAAAGTGGCCGACAGCGGCAGTACGATCATGATCAATGGCGAAACCGGCACCGGTAAAGGCCTGATAGCCCGCGCAATTCACAACCTTTCCAGCCGTGGCGACAAGACCTTCGTGACAATCAATTGCGGTGCCATCCCGGAAAACCTCCTTGAAAGTGAACTGTTTGGGCACATTAAGGGCGCCTTTACCGGGGCGGCTACCTCTAAAACCGGCAAGTTCGAAGCCGCCAAGGGCGGGACGATCTTCCTGGATGAAATCGGTGACATGAGTCCAGATCTGCAGGTGAAACTGCTCCGGGTACTTGAAGAAGGCGAGTTTGAGCCTGTGGGCGGTTGCCGCACCCACCGCACGGATGTACGTGTGATTGCCGCAACACACCGGGATCTTGAAAAGGCGGTTGAGGCTGGAAAATTTCGACAGGATCTGTTTTTCAGGCTTTATGTCATTCCCATCAAACTGCCGGCCCTTAAAGCGCGTCGCGAAGATGTCCCCCTGTTGATCCACCATTTTATAAACATGATCTGCAAGGAAAAAGACGTGCAGCCGCCGGAGTTTGAGGACGACGCCTTGGCCGCCCTGATGGATTTCTCTTGGCCCGGAAATGTTCGCGAACTCAAAAATATCGTAGAGCGCCTCGTGGTGCTCAATGGTGGCGGTTCCGTTACCAGCGCTGACCTGCCGGAACGATTTCAAGGTTGCTCACCCGAAATCCATTCATCCGGTATCAAGATCTCCAGCAAAGGTATCTGCCTCAATTCGGCGGTTACCGAATTCGAAAAGTCACTTATCATCCAATCCCTGGAAAAATCCAACGGGATCAAGAATCGGGCCGCCAAGTTGCTCCAACTCAACCGGACCACCCTGGTTGAAAAAATTAAGCGGCATAAGATCTAGCCGCTTGCATTAAGCGCCTGCAGCCCATCACCCATCTTATCTGAATATTGTGAAAACCGAGTCGACCGTGTCACGGCCACAGTGGTAACCGGCGGCCCTATTCGCAAGCCGGGTCCAACAACTTCCACCGTAGGACGACGCGGCATCAGCAGACACCGCACCTGGATACCCGTTCATTTTTCGATTTGGTTTTTGGGAAATCTAGCCGGCGTCAACACCTTGACACAACAGGGTTTCGGTTTTGACAGCCAGGCCGGGATGCATCCGATTGTGACGCATTGTGCCTGTCTATGGGCCAGCCAAATTTCTGCCCCATACCCTATGGTTCTGTAAGCTATTGTAAATAAATAAAATATAGTGACCCCCGTTTATATGCCGCCCGTGTAAATCCGCACTCCCCATTCGCCGGTAAAAAATATGGCTGGCATGCATCTTGCGACTATCCGGTTACGATTTAGACTGTAAATTCAGTGGCGACTTTATCACCGAGGAACATCTTGTGGACAATGTGTTGATCATAGACAGAGCCGGAACGATTGCCAAACCGCTGGCGGCGGTGTTGGCCGACAGCGGTTACCAGATCGATATGCGTATGGCAGGACGGGCGGCATTGCAAGATGTTGACTTGGATAAATACTGCCTGGTGATTGCAGATACGGATGTGCCGGGAATGGAATACGCCCAGCTGCTGTCCGAGATACGCGGCCAGGCACCCCACTTGCCGGTGATTGCCACGGCCGAAACCGGCTCGGTTAGAGGGGCAGTGGCGGCCATGCAGGCCGGTGCGGTCGATTATCTGCTCAAGCCGGTTCACCCCGAGTCCCTGGTTCTGGCCCTTCAAAAGGCGTTGGTTCCGGCCGATGAAGGTTCTGCGCCGGTTGAATTACCTCATTCGGCTGCCCGCGACAAACGTATCGTGACCAGAGATCCGCAGGTCCGCGAATTGTTGCAGCTGGCCGAGAATGTTGCCCAAAGCCAGGCCACCGTCCTCATCCTGGGGGGAAAGCGGCACCGGCAAGGAGCTCCTGGCAGCCTACATTCATCAGCACAGCCCGGTCAGCGCCAACCCCTTTGTGGCTTTAAACTGTGCCGCGTTGCCGGAACAACTGGCTGAGAGCGAGCTGTTTGGACATGAGAAAGGGGCCTTTACCGGTGCGTTCGGCCGGAAAATCGGAAAATTCGAACTGGCCGGCAAGGGTACCATTTTACTGGATGAAATTTCGGAAATGGCATTGCCGCTGCAGGCCAAGCTGCTCAGGGTGCTCCAGGAGAAGGAAATCGACCGGGTGGGCGGCCAAAAACCGGTGTCTGTCGATACGCGGGTCATCGCGGTCAGCAACGTAGACCTCAAACAGGCCGTCGCGGAAGGTAACTTTCGGAAAGATCTATACTATCGCATCAATGTTATCCCGTTCACCTTGCCGCCGCTGCGGCGGCGACCGGATGATATCGTGCCGCTGGCCGAACATTTCATCCAGAAGTTCTGCCGGGAAAACCGCAAACCGGAACTCACCCTGACGGCTAATGCAGCCCGTAAACTGCGGGCCTACACCTGGCCGGGTAACATTCGCGAGCTTGAAAATACAATGGAACGGGCGGTGATTATCACCAGCGGCGGGAAATTGCCGGCGGGTCAGATTTTGCTGGAAGACGAACATGCCGGCCGGGCCAATACCATAGAACTGCGCCCGGGTATGTCCGTGAAGGAGATGGAGAAGGAACTGATTGCGCGAACCCTGCGAAAAGTCAATGATAATCGCACCCAGGCAGCCGAGATGCTTGGAATCAGCATCCGGACCTTGCGGAATAAGCTGAAAGAGTATCGGGAGAAGAATGCCGCCTGAAAGCCCACAAGCGAACTGGTATGATATTTGCTGAATACTTAATCGTAGAATGCCAGCGAACCGGCAGCCGCCCTTACCGGTCGTCGGCACCGGTAACTTTGAAATATCGATAGGTGGAGAAACCATGGAAAACAAAGCCCTGTTCGGCGGTACCGTTTCAATCCTGGAAAAAGTCCTGGATTTCAGGTCCCAACGACACAATGTGATTCTATCGAACATAGTCAATGCAGACACGCCGGGCTTCAAATCCTTCGACATTGTCATAGACGAAGAGGCCGACCGGATTCATGCGCGCGCGACCGACGGCCTGCAGATGGCCAATACCAACCCGGACCATTTTTCCGAAGGTGTCCAGGATACCGGCGGTATCCGTACAAGATTCGTCCAACATGAGAAACTGATCAACAAGGGGGACCAGAATACCGTGGACCTCGATCGCAGCATGAGTAACTTGGCGGAGAACAACTTGCTCTACAACGCGCTTGCTCAAACTATTTCCAAGAAATTCAGGATGCTGAAAGAGGTAATCCGAGGAGGGACAACATGAATTTTATCGATGCCCTTAAAATCAGCGCTTCCGGGCTGACGGCCCAGCGGGTCAGGATGACGGTCATCTCAAGTAACTTGGCCAACATGCACACCACCCGGACTCCGGAGGGGGGGCCTTACAAACGAAAAGATGTCGTTTTCACCACCGAGCCGGTTGAGAGTTCCTTTAGCGACGTCATGCGCGAGACCATCGGCGCCAAGCAAAACGGGGTGAAGGTGGCCGGCGTGATCAACGATTCCAAAAAACCCCTGTTGAAATACAATCCCGGGCATCCCGATGCCGATGAAAAAGGGTATGTGGCCATTCCCAATATCAACATGATGGAAGAGATGGCGAACCTGCTGTCCGCCACGCGGGGCTACGAGGCCAACACGGCCGCCATTAAATCCGCCAAAGATATGGCACTCAAAGCCTTGGAAATAGGTAAATAATATGAAAAATATCAGTATCGATCCAGTCGCCAAGAGCCTGCCGACCCCCGGCCATGCCAAAATCGAGCCTCCCCGGACCTCGCCGGGCGGATTTGGCAGCATGTTGCGTGGTGCCATCAACAAGGTGGAGGAGGATCACAACCTCGCCAACCGGTCCATTGAAGAACTCGCCATGAACAAGGGCAAGGAAATTCACCGGACCATGATTGAAATGGAGAAAGCCGAGATTTCGTTCAAGCTGCTCATGCAGGTCAGGAATAAAATCGTAGCGGCCTATGAAACCATTATGCGGATGCCCGTTTAAGCGGCAAAGGAGCGGACAAAATGGCGTTTGAAGATATCCCCGGCCAGTTGAAAGTACTGTCCGACAGTATGAGCACCGGCAAGAAGATAGGGCTTTTCATACTTGTGGCCGTCACCATGATCGGATTCATTTTGCTTACGACGTGGGCTGCCCGCCCGGAGTACCAGATTCTGTTTTCGGACCTCTCGCTGGAGGATTCCGCGGCAATTTATGAAAAGCTGAAAGAACGCAAGATCCCCTACCAGATTGCCGCCAATGGAAAATCGATCCTGGTGCCGCAGGAGCAGGTCTACGAATTGCGCCTGGAACTCGCCTCGCAGGGGCTCACCCAAGGCAGTTCGGTGGGCTTTGAATTGTTTGACAATACCCGCCTGGGGATGACCGAATTCATGCAGAATGTCAATTATCAGCGGGCCTTGCAGGGAGAGTTGTCCCGGACGATCAACCGGTTCGATGAAGTTGAAAGTTCCCGGGTCCACCTGGTCATGGCCAATAAGTCCATTTTCACGGACCAAGACGAACCGGCCACAGCCTCGGTTATCTTGAAACTCAAATCCGGGCGAACATTGAACCTCAACCAGGTCCAGGAGATCATGAACCTGGTCTCTTCCAGCATCTCCGGCCTGAACCCCGAGAATGTCACCATCGTGGACAGCTACGGCAAACTGCTGACCCGTGGCGAGAAGGGAACCAAGGAGGGCACCCTGTCGACGGACCAGCTCGTCTTCCAGGAAACCCTCGAGAAAAAACTCGAAGAGCGGGTCAAGACTATGCTGGAAAACGCTCTGGGTACCGGTAAAGCGATTGTCCGTTTGAGCGCAGCCATCAATTTCAACCAGCGGGAGCACACCGAGGAACGCTACTTGACGGATAACCGGGTGGTTCGCAGCGAGAAGGTACATGATCAGACTTCCAGCACCATCAAATCGGCACCGTCCGGCGTTCCGGGAGCTGTGCCCAACATGACGTCCCGCGGCGCCCAGATGACAACCAAAAGCGGGGGAACAACCCATCAAACCGCCGACCGGTTGGTGAATTATGAGATCGGCAAGGTGGTCAGTCGCGTGGTGGCGCCCACCGGACAGGTGGAGCGCATCTCCGTGGCGGTCATGATCGACGGCCACTACCGGCAGGTGGAAAGCAAGGACGGCACCAGCGACTTTATTTATATTCCGCGCACGGATGAGGAGATGGCCAAACTCGAGAATATCATTAAAAGTGCCGTGAACTATAATGAAGCCAGGGGAGACACGATCGAAGTAGCCAACATCCCGTTTAAAACAACCAAACCGGTGGATGCAGCGCCGCAGCCCGAACCGGGCCTGCTGGATCAGGTGAAACAGCAGGCGCCGTTTTACAAGTATGGCATACTCATTGTTTTTATGATTTTCGCCTTCCTGTTTATCGTGCGCCCCATTGTCCGCTGGCTAACAGCTGGCAGCGCCCAGGGAGTTGAGATGCTCAAACAGCTGCCGGTTACGGTGAGCGAAGCCGAGGGCGGCGGCAATCAACTGGCCCGGCTGCCCTATCGCGAACAGGCCACACAGTTGCTGCTGGCGGCCAGCGAGGGGGGCGTGGATATCATGAAGGATTGGATAAAGGACGAAAAGTAAATGGAGACAGCAAACCTCGCCGGATCGGTTAAAGTGGCCATTCTCCTGAAATCACTCAGAGAAGATACCCGCGAAGCCATCATGCAGCGCTTGGACCAGGCTGAAAATAAGCTATTGGCCGGGCACCTTTCCCAGATGGGAGACATTTCGCCCGATCTGGTCGAACAGGTTGCCGAGGACTTTGTCAAGGCCCTGCAGTATGCGACCCAGAGTGGTCAACAGCAGATCGAGCATGCCCACCCGGCTGAAGAAGAGAAAAAGAAGCCTAAAAGCTACAAGCGCGATATCCCCAAGCCATCCAATTTGAAGTCCCTGTTTGCCCTCGATCCGGACCACCTCGTCCAACTCATCCGGGAAGAGCATCCGCAGACCATTGCCGTCATCCTCGTGCACTTGAAGCCCGAAATGGCCAGCGAAGTTCTCAGCCGTCTGCCGGACGAAAAGAAAACGGAAATCGCTCTGCGCATCGCCAATTCAGAGAAAATTGTGTCCGGCATGATAGACGAGATCGAGAGGGTTTTTGAGGAGGTGCTGAGCAAGGAACAGGGGACAGTAACCCACAAGGTGGGGGGCATCGGTCAATTGGCCGAAATCCTCAATCAGGCGGATGCGGCCACCTCCCAGCTCGTCATGGACGAGATAGAAGATGACGACCCCGAAATGGCCGCCGAGATCAAGCAGCTCATGTTCGTCTTTGAAGACCTGGTCTTTGTGGATGACAAGGGTCTGCAGGCCATGCTGCGCAAGGTAGAAACCAAAGAGCTGGCGATTGCCCTAAAGGCGGCTTCCGAGGAAGTAAAAGCCAAGATTTTCAAGAACATGTCCACCCGCGCGGCGGATATGGTCAAGGAAGAAATAGAATCCGCGGGTTCGGTCAGGATGCGCGATGTCGAAAATTCACAGCAGATGATCACCAAGCTGATCCAGGATACGGAGGAGAAGGGCGAACTGATCATCAGTGGTAGAGGAGGCGAAGAGTTCATTGCGTAGAGCCTTTGAAAATGATCCGGCCCCGCGCGAGGCCATGAGCTTTCATAATTTTCCGGATTTCCCGGATGACGCCAACGTTGTGCGGGGGATCGAAGAAAAAGGGGATCATGCCTTCCGGCGCATGAAGGCTGCCGCGGAGGGCGGCCCGAGCGAGTCCGACAAGCTGCAACAGGCCGTTGAACTGGAAAAACAGCAGGCCCGCGAGGAAGGTTTGGCCCAGGGTCTGGAAAAGGGCAAGCAGTCGGTGACCGCCGAGTTGGAGAGCGTGATTCAGAAACTGCGCCGGGCTTACATGGATATCGAAAAATACCGCAAACAGCTCTATTCGAATGCGGAGACGGAAACGGTTGAACTGGCCCTGGCAGTGGCGCGTAAAATAATCGGTCAGGAAGTAGCACTCGACCGGCAAATTGTGCTCAACGTCGTAAAAGGGGCCCTCGATAAAGTCATAAATCACGAAAAGGTTAAAATCAGGATCAATCCCCAGGACCTGGATGCTGTTCAGACGGCCCTGTTCGAATTTTTGCCGCACGTGGAGAAACTCGAAAATGTCCATTTCGAAGCCGATGCGGCCATCACGTCGGGCGGGTGCGTCGTGGAAACCAAGTTCGGCACCGTGGATGCCCGTATTGAGACCCAGCTGGATCAAATCGAATCCGCTTTTACCGCTGAGCTGGAAAAATTCCAATATACCAAGTAATCATGGCTCGATACATTGACTTACAGCGCTATCTGAACCGTCTGGCAGAGGTGGATCCGATGATGCTCTGTGGGAAAGTGACCAAGGTTATCGGCCTGGTGATCGAGGCCAACGGTCCGGCCAGTCGCATTGGTGCGATTTGCGACATCCATCCCATGGGCAACCAGCCGCCTATCCGGGCGGAGATACAGGGGTTTCGCGGCAACCGGGTGTTGTTAATGCCGCTGGAAGAGATTCGCGGGATCGGGCCGGGCAGCCTGGTTGTGGCCCGTAACGAACGCGCGACCATTGCGGTTGGAGACGGATTGCTCGGAAGGGTGATCGACGGTCTCGGCCATCCCATTGACGGCAAGGGGCCCATCCCGAGTAAAGCAGCCTATCCGATTTACGGCAACCCCATCAACCCCCTGGAACGCAAGCGCATCAATCAGCCGTTGGACATCGGTATCCGGGCCATCAATGGGTTGCTCGCCATAGGCTGTGGTCAGCGCATGGGAATTTTCTCCGGATCCGGGGTGGGCAAGAGTGTCCTGATGGGCATGATCGCCCGCAACACCAGCGCAGACGTCAATGTCATCGCCCTGATCGGTGAAAGAGGGCGGGAATTGAACGATTTTATCGAGAAGGAACTTGGCCCGCAGGGCTTGCGGCGATCGGTTGTGGTGGTGGCCACTTCCGATCACCTGCCCCTGATCCGAATGCGGGGAGCATTCATTGCCACCGCCGTGGCGGAATATTTCCGGGACCAGGGCATGCATGTCAACCTGATGATGGATTCCGTGACCCGCTTTGCCATGGCCCAACGGGAAATCGGTCTGGCCCTGGGTGAACCACCCACAACCAAGGGCTACACACCGTCGGTCTTCACCCTGTTGCCGAAATTGCTGGAAAGAGCCGGTACGTCGTCCAATTACGGCACCATAACAGGTCTTTACACAGTCCTGGTTGAAGGGGATGACATGGATGAGCCCATTGCCGACGCGGTGCGCTCCATCCTGGACGGACACGTCGTATTGTCCCGTGATCTGGCAATGCAGAACCACTACCCGGCTATCGATGTCATGAAAAGCATCAGCCGGGTGATGGTCGACATCACCACCGAGAGCCAGCAAAATTCGGCCGGCATGATCAAGTCGATACTGGCGACCCATAAAAAAGCGGAAGACCTGATCAATATCGGGGCTTATGTGAAAGGCAGCAATCCAAAAATCGACCAGGCCATTGACATGCTCGACGATATCAACGCCTATCTCTGCCAGGGAATCGATGAGAAGGTTTCTTATGACGAAGGGCTCCAGCGACTCATGCAATTGACGGACAGCAGTTGATAGCACCATAACCCATTGGGCCGGCCAAAGTCCTTTTTCCTGCGAATCGGAAACACCATGTACGTTTTCACCCTCGAGCCGTTGCTTACCCAGCGCAAGCATATCGAAGAAGCCCTGCAAAAGGAGCTCGCCGCTATCCAGAAGCAATTCAACGCCCGCACAAATGCCCTCCGGGAGGTGATCGCTTCACGGGAACGCTGCAGTGCAAAACTGCGGCGGATTGGCACCGAAGGGGCCCGGATTGCCGAACTGCGGCTTTATACCGAATATTTCAAACGTCTATCCATCGAAGCCTATGAAATACAGCAGGCCCTTGAGCGGTTGGCGGAGAACCTGGCGGCAAAACGGGACGAGGTCGTAGAAGCCATGAAGGGGCGCAAGATTTTGGAAAACCTCAAGGAAAAAGGCCTGCAAGCCCACCGCGAGAAAAAGCGCAAGGATGAGCTGAAGTCAGCCGACGAAACCGCCATCAGCCTGTTTAACCGCCATTAAAGCTGAGCCGGCCTCAGCCGCCAATCAGTTACCCATTCCAGCTCACCATAAACGGATCCTCACCTGACCGTAATTCTTAAGCCCTCTTGATATATCCCGGCTTTGCCCCCCGCGACCCCATGCGCTTAGGCGGAAAAGATTACCGCTATTACGGAAAAACTTGCCTATCCAGCAGTCCGGGCGCGTGAGTCGTCCGACATTCCACAAGATAGTCCTGATTGGATAATATTCTTAAGTTGCTGAAAATTAATAGAATTTTTTTTGTATAAGTTCGGTTGAAATCTTGGCTGCTTTTTTTTTGGACGGCTGGCACAGGCTCTGCAGCTTCAGATGGCCAGCTGGAAACCTGCACGACCATCAGATGAGGATTTACATGCAACTTGAGCTTTTTGACATTCAAACCGACAACGCTGGCCGCAAGGGCAAGGTCGGCCTAACCAGCGACAGAGCCGCAGCCCGTCAAGAGGCTGGTACTGCCGGGCAGAGCAGGGTGGATTTTTTGGCGTCGCTGCGCCTGGTTTCGAAAAAGGGTCCGGCTAAAGCCGACGACCTGCCGGTGTCTGCCGTCGGCTCGGAGTTGACTGCCAAAGCGTCCCGGTTCACCCAATTGGGCGATGTTTTAAATGAGATCATGCGTGCTTGGCCAGCCGGGCGTCGACCGGCTGTTGCCACTGGTATCGGTGGTGACCGCAACAAAATCACGCCCCCTGAAACCACGCCAACCAAGACGGGTTCCAACACGGCGGTTTTGCAACCGGTTCAAGTCCGTCAGGCCTCAGGTCTGGCCAAACAGGGTCTGGACGGTTTTACCAACGCTCTGATCAAGCGTCTGAGCAGAGCGAGAGACCACTTTACGACAACGTCGGTTGCGGTGAACACAGCATTGACACAGGATCCAATGCATGCTGCCAGTCTCACCCAAAGCCAATCTTCCGGCAAGCAGAGCCGGGGCAAGGGGATTCGGGTTCTGAATTTGCAGATTGCTGAAGCGGACTCTAGTCCGCCCGCCGTTTCTAATTCGAAGAACAACATAGCCGCTCAGAATAGTCCCGCAGCCTCAAATCCGCGTATGGTGTCCGCAGATCAGCAACTTGGAACCGACGCGGAAAAAAACTTTGACCGACAGACATTGGCCGATGTGAAAAATGACCTTGGTGCCCGGGTTCGACAGAACGCGGAGGAGCTAAAGACCACCCTTATAAAAGGTGAACCGAAAACAAATCCTCAGACAGAACCCGCAAATCCGGGCAGTCGTGTAAGCCGGCCAACGAGCGACGCTTTTACCGGGAAGACCGTGATTGCCAAATCCGCTGCGGTTAATGCCGACCAGCCCAAGGCTATGGTTGCCAGCAATGACCAAAAGGCCGCGGCTGTCAAGGTATTCCAGTTCGGGCTGGAAAACCAGCCGGCTGAAGCGGCGGTTGTAAAATCAGCTGCCCCGCGACCCACGAGCACGCCAATACCAGAAGGCATCAAAGATACTGCAATAAACATCGCGGTACCGGAAAAATCGAAGATGACCATCGGAAAGACGGTTGCCGGATTGGCTTTCCGGAGCTCATTGGAAAGAGTTGATATCGCAAAAATACAACCGGCCGGAGGTTCAAAACTCAATGGAGAAGATACACCAATTTTAAACACGATGAAAACCGACATCAAAACGGCGTCTGTGCGTGAAGGAAATGCAGTTTCAAAAGCAGAGTTTCTTGCGGGTGAACGGGAGACTTTGGGCCCCGATCTCCTCAACGGGCAATCCCTCCATGATACCAAAAGCGGCGATCAGGCCCGGATCGAGGTCGCAGATGCCAAAATCAAACCGACCGAGCCCTTGACGGCCACCCCCAAGGCTCAACCCAGCACAGGGTCCGCAGCAGCATCAGATCCAGAAAAAAGCGTCCTGGATCGGGTTTCCGAGGCACGGGTGCTGGAACAGATTGCGACCCGGATGCGGCTACAGGCAAGAAACGGCGCCAATGAAATCCGGATTCAACTGAGGCCGGAAACCCTGGGGCAAATGCAGCTCAAGGTTCTGGCCCAAGACCAGACGGTTAGTATTAAAATTTTAGCCGAAACTGCCATGGCTCGAGATATTATAGATAACAACATCGGTCAGTTACGTTCAGATCTCAGTGCTCAGGGTCTAACTGTTGAAAAACTGGATGTAGAATTACAGACCACCAGTGATCGCAGTGAAAAAGATACAAATGGGCAGCGAGGCGGATTTACCAAGCAAGGACGCGGTACTGCCCATCATGGTGGACAAGAGAGCGAAGCCCAACACAAGCAGAACCGACAATTGCATACGAATGAGGATGAGACCGACGAAGGAACCCTGATAGGCGTATTCGCTTAGTGCGTGCCACAACCAAGCAAGGAATAGAAAAATGACAGTTACATCTATTGATAGCTTTGTTCAAACAACCGACAACACTGGAATGACCACTTCGGTAGATGTCTTGGGTAAAGACGATTTCCTACAACTTTTAGTGACTCAGATGAAAAACCAGGATCCTTTGGACCCAATGGATGGCACCGAATACACAGCCCAATTAGCCCAGTTCAGCGCGCTGGAAGCCTTGCAGAACATCGATTCCGAGATCCAGCAACTGATAACAACCCAGGAGGCCGCAAATAATTCCCGGGCTGCTGATTATCTTGGTAAGACCGTGACCGCGGTTGGAGACAGTTTTGAGGTAGCTGCCGGTACCATCAGTGATATGCGTTACCGGCTCGATGGTGCCACCGCCGAGACTTATGTGAAAGTATACGACAGTGCTGGAGAATATGTGACCACCATAGATGCCGGTGCACAGGCTGAAGGAGAACATTTATTTACATGGGACGGGTTAGACAGTGAGGGGATTACCGTTCCGGATGGAGCTTATTACATGAGAGTTATGGCTGTCGATGCGAACGGCAACCCGGTTGACGCTGAGACTGTCTTTTGCGGTCAGGCCACGGAAATCAACTTTAGGGACAACACGGCCTATGTTTTGGTTGGCGGTCGCGAGGTTACCCTGGCAGACATCCGAAAAGTAAGCAACTAGTTGTAAAAAATCATAAATAACACCACAGCAAGGGGGAATAAAAATGATTGGTTCATTATTTACTGCAATATCTGGCTTGGGCGTACAGAAGGACACAATGACGGTCATTGGCGACAACATTGCAAATGTTACCACCACTGCTTTCAAGGGTTCGACCGTCCAGTTCTCGAACCTGCTCAATGAAACCACCGGTGGTTCCGGCTTTAATCCCGGGGCTGGTGTTGCCCTGGCTGGGATCACCGAACAGCTGGCGCAGGGCTCCCTGGAGCCGACTGGCAATCCCACCGACTTGGCGATCTCAGGACAAGGATTTTTCCAAGTCCGTGAAGGAGGTGCTTCTGGAATCGAACTCTATTACACCCGGGCCGGAAACTTCGTGTTTGATGGGAACGGGTATCTGGTCAACTCGGGTGATCAGATTGTGCAGGGGTATGATATTACCGGTGGCTTTCCGGCTGATCCGCCGGCGGCGGCACCTGTAAACATCCAGGTGGATGTTTCCGCAACCTCGACTCACCGTGACTATGCAATGGAGGACGATGGGATAATCACGGGCATAAACAAAGCGACCGGTGCCAAAGAGAATCTTTGGCAAGTGTCACTTTACAATTTTCCCAACACCCTCGGTTTGACCAAGAAGGGCGGCAATCTCTATGCTGAGTCCAACGATTCCGGTGCGCCGCTTTCTGCTACCGGCGGCGTTTCCGGCGTGTCAGGCCTGGGGAAGATCATTGCCCAGAACCTGGAGATGTCCAATGTGGATATTGCCAGTGAGTTTTCCAAAATGATCGTGACCCAGAAAGCTTTCCAGGCCAATGCCAAGGTGATCACCACCAGTGACGAAATCCTGACGTCTCTGATTGGCATGAAACGCTAAGCGTGATCGGCACATGACGTTGTAAAACCAATTGTGTGATCCTGCCGCACTGCGGGCCCGGTCTGGGCCTGCGGGCGGGTGGGTCGTCCGGTCGCACACAGCTTGACTGAGTTTCCGGCCAGCGGTCCAATCGTCAAAGCATTGACAACTTTGAAGTTTTCTATCCGGGCCGACCCCCAGGACCAGCCACGAACCCGCCATCTACCTTGGTCTCAGCAAGTAAGATTAATGTAAAATTATCAATAGGTTGATACTATTCGAGGGGCAGACTGACCCGGGGTAGACACTTCAAATCCGATGACAATCCGGCCGGCCTGGTTATAATGGCATTGTTCTTGCTGAACATTTGGGTGGAGTACGGTTCTGCATGGACCGGCGCCATTGCCAAATTAAATGCCGGTTACGCAAAATTGATCACACCCTTAATCGGTTTCCGATGGTCGGGACCCGGGGAGGACGTAAATGTCAAAGAAAGTCATCATCATCATTGGTATTGCCGTGTTCATATTTATGGGCGCTATCGGCGGTGGATTTTACCTGCTCTGGAGTAAAATGGCCCAAATGAACACAGCCGGAGCGGAAACGACCGCCACGGAGGAAGGTGCGGAAGGTGAAGAAGAGCCGGATACCATCGGTCCCATGTACTCCCTTGATTCTTTTGTGGTGAACCTGGCCGAGGCCGGCGGTAACCGTTACCTGCGGGTCACTATGGAACTTGAACTGGCGGATGAGGTGCTGCGTGCTGAACTGGACCAGCGACTGCCACAGGTCCGGAATGCCATGCTCATGATCCTGCCTAGTAAAAAAGCAGGAGATATCAATACGGTGGACGGCAAACTGGCATTGCGTGACCAGTTGATCGACGAAATCAACAGTTTCATGGCGACTGGTGAGGTCACCAATATCTATTTTACCGAGTTCGTCATCCAATAGGCGAGGTTACCATGTCGGAAAATGTACTGTCCCAGGAGGAAATTGATGCGTTACTGGGCGCCATGGACCAGGGAGACGTCGATTTTGAGTTCGACGCACCGGAGCAAAGGGAAGTTGAAGTAAAAGAATATGATCTCATGGCGCAGGGCGCCATGTTGCGCCACCAGTTTTATGCCCTTGAGGAGGTATACGACAAGTTTTCGAGCCTCTTGGAGACGACCATGAGCGCGTCTTTGCACAAACCTATTGGTGTGGAAATGGTTTCGACGGAAATGGTGAAGTATGGAGAATTCATCCAGGCGTTCTCCAATCCGACCAGTTTCGCAGCGTTCACTATGGAACCTCTGATTGGTTCCTCCCTGCTGGCCATCGAGCCGAGCCTGGTCTATTCACTCATAGACTGCATGTTTGGGGGCGACGGCAAGCCTTTTGAAGATATCCGGGAGTTTACATTCATTGAAAAACGGATGATGTCCAAGTTTTCCATCGAGATATTCAGCGATCTTGAAAAAGCCTGGCAGATCGTGTTCCCTGTAAAAGTGAACCTGAAAAAAACGGAAACCAAACCGGAATATGTCCATCTGGTAAGCCCGGAAGATCTTTTGATTGTCATTGTCCTCTCGGTAACCGGGGCCGAATTTTCAGGCAATATGCACCTGTGCATCTCCTACCGGATGCTGGAGCCGATCAAGGAAAAACTCTCCTCGAAGTATCTGCGGGAAAAGGATTTGGAGGATGCCTTCAGTTCCCAGCTGCAGGCCTTGATCAGGGAGACCGATGTAACGGTCGTCTCCGAGCTGGGGCGGACCCACCAGACGGTCCGCGATCTGCTCAATATGAAAGTGGACGATGTCATACGACTGGACAAAGGCCCGGCCGATCCGTTGAACATCAACATAGAAAATGTGCCGAAATACAAAGGAATTCCCGGTATCGTGAAGGGAAATCGGGCCGTGCAGTTAACGGCTATGATCAAATGAAGGCTCGTCAGGTAGAAAGGAAAGGATGCTGATGATTGCAGATAGCGAAACAATTGAGACCGGTAACCCCCAGAACCCCGCCCTGCAGGCGCCGGGTGGCGAGGGCGCTACCGGCGGGCAAGCTACCGGCCAGGAAATTGCGGCCGGTCACAATGAAGCTTCGTTTCAAGAGGGGCTTGATTTTATTCTTGATATCCCCTTGCAGATTACCGTTGAGCTGGGCAGAACCAATATGTTGATTCACGATCTGCTCAAACTGGGGCAGGGCTCAGTTATCGAACTGCACAAGGCTACCGGCGAAACCCTGGAAATCATGGCCAACCACAAGCTGATCGCCAGGGGCGAGGTCGTGTCGGTGAACGATAACTACGGTATCCGTCTGACCGAGATTGTAAGCCCCATGGAGCGCATCAAGAAACTCAAATGACAAGCGACCCCGAGTTCACCGCCACTCTTGTAAAAATGCTGGGTTTCCTCCTGCTCATGGCAGGTGGGGCTGCTGGCGTTCTGTTTCTGTTCAAGCGGGCTACCCGGTCTGCCGGACCGGCATCCGGCCGACAGCTGATCAACGTCCTCAGCACGCGACCGCTGGCTCCCAAAAAGAGCATAGCGCTGATCCAGGTGCCCGGGGATATTCTCGTGGTGGGCATTGCTGGCGACAACCTGACGCTGCTCAGCAAGATCGAAGATCGTGAGTTGGTGGCAGAATTGTCCGACCAGCCGACCCAGCCCGCCTTTTCCAACCTGTTGCAAAGACTCGGCGGCAAAACGACCCAAGATCGGCAGCTCGATCCTTAAACTGCCGCTGCCCCCACACAAGCGTCCTAGTTGTTTCCCGGTGTCATAATTCCAACCGCCGCTGTCAATGCTTTGGCAGCCGTCAGCAGTTGTCAGCTTGCCGGCCGCTTTCATATTCTGCAATCCCACTTCTTAATGTATCTATCTGATAATAATAGTTATAATTAAATAGCTGCAACCTGCCACGGTCGCTTATCCGGGGCGTTGACCGGGCTTGGCATAGCTATTGCGAAGATCCAGTTAAGATCGACCACCGTCAACCTGCAAGGATGGATAAAAAACGGAAGCCCATGTGCAGATCACACCTACAAAGCGGATTTTTTATAGCCCTGGCCATTCTCTTTTTGATCGGCGGGCCGGCGGAGTGCTTCGCGGAAAACGGGCCCCAGACCCGTAATTTTTTAAGTGTCGGAATCGACCCCAGCGACGGCCTGGGCAAACCCGCCGTGGTCATGGAAATTTTTCTGCTGATGACGGTGCTCTCTCTGGCGCCGGCCATCCTGATCATGCTGACCTCCTTTACCCGGATCGTCATGGTGCTGTCCCTGCTGCGGCAGGCCATGGGCACCCATCAGATGCCTCCCAACCAGGTCATCATCGGAATCGCGTTGTTTTTAACGGTTTTTATCATGACGCCGATCTGGCAGGCGGTAAATACCAATGCCCTGCAGCCGTATCTGAATGAATCCATCAGTCGGGACCAGGCGTTTGAGAACGCCCTGCAGCCGGTGCGGCAGTTCATGTTCAAACAGACCAAAGAAAAGGAACTGGCCCTGTTTGTCGATATATCCAGGATCGACCGGCCACGAACCATGAACGATGTGCCGCTGACGGTCCTGATCCCGGCCTTTATCATCAGTGAAGTGAAGACCGCTTTCCAGATCGGGCTATTGCTCTATGTGCCCTTTCTGATCGTCGACATGGTGGTGGCCAGCGTGCTCTTGTCCATGGGCATGATGATGCTGCCACCCGTGATGGTCTCCCTGCCGTTTAAACTGATGCTCTTTGTACTCGCTGACGGGTGGTATCTGATCATCGGGTCACTGGTTAAAAGCTTCTTGTAAGTGGGGAGAGAGCTATGACACCGGAAATCGTCACCGGCATATTCGTCAATGCCATCAAGACCGCTATTTTACTGGCAGCCCCCATGCTGCTCTCAGGGCTGGTCGTCGGCCTGCTGGTCAGTCTTTTTCAGTCTGTGACGCAACTGAACGAGATGACCATGACCTTTATTCCGAAAATGCTGGTGGTTGCCCTGGCCCTGTTGATGTTCTTTCCCTGGATGCTGCAGCTGATGATCGATTTCGTGAATAACCTGTTTGGCAGCATCCCCATGTATATCCGCTGAGGGTGCCGACTGGAATCTTTATCGAAATCGCTATCGGCATCGGGATCGGAATCGGTTCCGGATAGGTCCTCCCGGCGACCATTTTCGTTAGCGCTACCAATTTCGATTTCGATACCGATATGCAGGCTCTTTTTCGAGCTTTGGTGTCACCCAGAATTTAAAGCGCAAGCGCAAAATAACCATACAGAGGCAAAAAAAGAAGATGCTGTCCATATCCGTACAGATGCCCCAGCTGCAGCTATTGCTTTTCATCTTTATAAGGGTGGGTGCCATCTTCATGTTCTTGCCGATTTTCAATAGTCGGGCGATTCCCACCTTGTTCAAACTGGGTTTTGCCATGGCGGTCGCGTTTGTTCTCTATCCCTTGATGAGCGGGCAGGTGCGGCCGTTGTTTGCCACCATTCCCGAGCTGGCGTTAGCGGCCGCCTGCGAATTGCTGATCGGTATCTTGATTGGACTGGCGGTGCGCACCCTGTTTGCTGGATTTCAGTTAGCGGGCCAGATGGCCGGATACCAGATGGGCATGGCGATAGCCAACGTGATGGATCCGGCGACCAGTGCCCAGGTTCCGATTCTGGCCACTTTTTACAATCTGATCGCCATACTGGTGTTCCTGTCCATCAATGCGCATCACATCATGCTCCGGGCCATGGTGGATAGCTTTCAGCTCGTACCCCTGTTCGATTTCGGCTTTAATCAGGACATCATGCCGCACATCATACGCCTGGCCGGAAACATGTTTATCGTCGCTTTAAAAATCGGGGCACCGGTCATCATATCCCTGCTTCTCACCAGCGCCGCCCTGGGCCTGGTCGCCCGCACCATTCCCCAGATGAACATTTTTATCGTGGCCATGCCGCTGAAAATTGCCATCGGCTTGATCTTTCTGGTTATGAGCCTGCCGTACATGGCTGAGTTTCTTACCCGGTCATTTGCGGCGATGGGGACATCCGTCATGCTCCTGATGAAAGCCATGGGAGGCTAGGAAGAACAGATGCCTGAGAAACCCGATCAGGAGAGAACCGAACCCGCATCGCCTAAAAAGCGATCCGACGCCCGTAAAAAGGGGCAGGTGGCCATGAGCCGCGAAGTCCCCTCGGTGTTGATCCTGATGGCCTCTTTGGGATTTTTCTTCTTTGGCGGGGGCTGGATGCTGCGGTCGCTGAGGCAGTTCATGCACACCATTTTCACCAACCTGAACGGCATGCTGCTTACCGATATTCTCACCGCGCGGGACCTGCTGGTCCTGAGCCTGCATAGCGGACTATACATCCTGCTACCCTTCATGCTGGCGGTGCTGGTGGCCGGCGTATTCGGGAATGTGATGCAGATCGGCCTGCTCTTTTCCACGGAGACCATCACGCCCAAGCTGACCAAGATCAATCCGATTACAGGTTTTCGGCGCCTGGTCTCCCTCAAAACCCTGGCGGAACTTCCCAAGTCCATCCTCAAGTTGGTGACCGTCGGATCGATTGCCTACGTTCTGGTCATGCGCAACCTGCCGCGGATGCCCGACCTGATGCAAATGGCCGTGGCGGATATCCTGCAGGAGTTTGGCTGGATTGCCTTCCAGATTGGGTTTTTCGTATGTCTGGCCCTGATCTTTCTATCCGCCGCCGACTACGTCTTTCAACGCTGGCAGCACGAGAAGGAACTGCGGATGACCAAACAGGAGGTGAAGGACGAACAGAAGCAGTTGATGGGTGACCCCCAGATCAAAGCCCGTATCAAAAGCGCCCAGCGGGAAATGGCGCGCCGGCGGATGATGGCGGCTGTGCCCGAGGCCGATGTTGTGATCACCAACCCCACCCGGCTGGCGGTGGCCCTGAAATTTGACGCCGATGAGATGGATGCGCCCATGGTGGTGGCCAAAGGTGCCGGCGAGATCGCGCGCAAGATTCGGGAAATCGCCCGGGAGCACAATGTTCCGCTGGTAGAAGAGAAACCGCTGGCCCAGGCCCTCTACAAGACCGTGGAAGTCGATCAGTTCATCCCGGTCGAACTCTACCGAGCCGTGGTGGAAGTCCTGGCCTATGTCTACCGCCTGAAAGGCAAGCTGCCATCGGCAAACACTCAGGCATAGAACCTGCATATCTACTATTTGAAACAGAAACCAGACATTGGAGAAACACACCCCCATGGAAATCGTCAGACAGTCATCCCCGCTACCCCGGCTGCCATTTTTTGCAAACAACAGCGACCTGATTCTGCCGCTGGGCATCGTGGGCATCCTATGCGTCATGTTGATCCCGCTGCCCACCTTTGTGTTGGACCTGCTGCTCTCGATGAACATCACCCTGGGGTTGGTGATCCTGCTGGTCGGCATGTATATTACCCGGCCATTGGAGCTCTCGTCTTTTCCCTCAATCCTGCTTTTAACCACGCTATTCAGGCTTTCACTGAATGTCGCCTCCACCCGGCTGATTCTCCTGCATGGCAACGAAGGCACCACCGCGGCCGGAAAAGTGATTCATGCCTTCGGCAGCTTCGTGGTGGGCGGCAACTACGTGGTCGGTATTATCGTGTTCCTGATCCTGGTCCTGATTAATTTTCTGGTTATCGTCAAGGGGGCCGGCCGGATAGCGGAAGTCGCCGCCCGCTTTACCCTGGACGCCATGCCCGGCAAACAGATGAGTATCGACGCGGATCTCAACGCGGGCCTGATTGATGAGGAAGAAGCCAAAACCAGGCGGGCCGTTTTGGCCAGGGAATCAGAATATTACGGGGCCATGGACGGGGCCAACAAATTCGTTAAAGGGGATGCCATCGCCAGCATCGTCATTACGGCCATCAATATTGTTGGTGGATTGATTATCGGGGTTTTTCAAAAGGATATGACCTTTGCAGCCGCGGCCCAAAACTCTACCCTGCTCACCGTAGGGGACGGCCTGGTCAGTCAGATCCCGGCGCTGATTATTTCGACCTCCGCCGGTATTATTGTAACCCGCGCCGGCGCGGAATCCAGTCTCGGCAATGAAGTTGTCGGGCAGATTATGGGCCAACCCATGGCCATTGCGGTGGCTTCGGCCGTACTGTTGGGATTCGGTCTGGTGCCGGGCCTGCCCTCCCTGCCATTCATGGTGCTGGCCGTGATCAGCGGCATCTTGGCCTTCATGCTCTTCAGAGCCGGCCGCGAGGTGGCCCAGGAAGTGGCGGTTGAAGAGATTCGCAGCGCCCAGGAAAGCCCGCCGGAGAGGGTCAAGACCCTGCCGCCTTTGGACATTCTCTCGCTTGAAGTGGGCTACGGGCTGATTCCTTTGGTGGACATAGAGCAGGATGGTGAACTGCTCGACCGGGTCAAGTCCATTCGACGGCAGATGGCCCAGGAAATCGGCCTGATCATTCCCTCAGTGCATATCCAGGACAACATGCAGTTGAAACCCGGCGAATACCGGATCTTCCTGCGCGGCAATGAGGTCGCCCAGGGCGAACTGATGACCAACTTTTACCTGGCCATGAATCCCGGCCCGGCTGACGAGGACCTGCCCGGTGTCAAAACGACCGAACCCACGTACGGCCTGCCAGCCCTCTGGATCAAAGAGGAAAATCGAGATCGCGCCGTGGCTTCGGGATACACCGTGGTCGACCTGGCAACGGTGCTTACCACCCACTTGTCGGATGTGATCCGCCGGCACACCTGGGAATTGCTCGGCCGCCAGGAAACCCAGCAATTGCTCGATAATCTGAAGGAAACCCACCCCAAGGTGGTCGAAGAACTCATCCCCAATCTCCTGCCGTTGGGTGGCGTGGTACGGGTATTGCAAAATCTTCTTCGCGAGCAGGTACCATCCGGGATCTGCTCGGGATCCTGGAAGCCCTGTCCGACTGGTCGCCGATCACCAAGGATCCGGAACAGCTGACGGAATATGTCCGCCAGAGCCTGACCCGTACCATTACCCAAATGCATGTTGGATCGGATGAAAACCTGGCGGCGTTAACCCTGGACCAGGGTGTCGAGGCGGCCGTATCCGAATCGATTCAACAGATGCAACACGGGAGCTTCCTGGCGATCGATCCGGCGGCGGCCCAGATGATTATCCAGGATCTTTCGGACAATCTGGAAAGGGTGTCCGAAATGTACGAACAGCCGGTCCTGCTCTGCAGCGCCCCGATCCGGTCGCACATAAAGAAATTGATCGACCGGTTTTTACCGATGCTACCGGTTTTGTCTTACGATGAGATTTTAAACAATATCAACATACAAGCTATCGGAACAGTGAGCCTGACAAATGCAGATTAAACGTTTTGAAGCCAAGGATATGACCACGGCCCTGGCCCGGATCAAAAATGAATTCGGGCCCGAAGCCGTCATACTTTCAGCCAAGAGCCTCAAGAAACCCGGCGCGCTGCTGGGGATACCCAAAGATGCGGGGGTTGTGGTCACTGCTGCCATCGATCCATCCCGGGTACCGAATGTCAAAAAAATGTCACTCAGGCAGAAAAATGACCCTTCCGGTCCAACCCAGCCTGACCTGCTTGCCAGGCGCAAAAGTACCCGCCTGCTCGAATCACTGCATTCCGGTTTTGGGGCGCTGAAGAAAAAGGGGACGGTTATGAAAACACAGAAAAACGCACATCCAGACGAGCGGCGTGACGCGGGCTTACACGGCTTTCTGCGCCGACAGGGTGTCGAGGAAACCATTGCCGCCGATCTCCTCAGACGCATGCCGATCGACGGCATCGGGCCGGCCAGCCTGGACCGGGAAAGCACAGCCGTGGCGCTTACCGACGCGCTGGAGCAGTTGGGGGCCAAGGCCGGGCCCATAAAAGTCACGCCCTCCGGACAGACGGTGGTGGCATTCGTCGGCCCCACCGGCGTGGGTAAGACGACTGTGATCGCCAAACTTGCCGCAGCCCAGGCCATCGACATGGGTCGGCGAGTCGGCATTATCACCTTGGACAGCCAGCGCATCGGCGCGGTCGAGCAAATGCGGATCTTTACCGACATTATCGGGGTGCCCATGGAAGCCGCCGCGGATGAAAAGTCATTTGCCAGGGCCCTGCAACGGTTGGCCAACTGTGAACTCGTGCTCGTGGACACCCGGGGCGCCGGCATCCACAATCCGGAGATCCGGGCCGATCTGCAAACCATGTTCCACGCCTGCCGGGGCATGTCCGTCCAGTTGGTCTTGGGGGCCGCCACCCAGAGCGTCGATCTCGACGCGGCCATTGATTTTTTCGAGCCCCTGACAATAAACGGTCTGCTGTTTACCAAATTAGACGAATGCACCCGGTGCGGCAATCTCATCACGCAGCTTGTGAAAAACGAGATCCCGGTTTCCTACATCAGTGACGGTCAGCAGATTCCGGAAGATCTGTTCCCGGCCACCATCCGGCGGCTGGTTGATCTGTTCCTCCGTCCGCTGCACCCGTCCCGGGACGTCCCGGCATCGGATCGGGTACCCGGCGGCCCAGGCCCGGCCCGGATGACGCGGCGTCGCACGCCGGGTCCGAAACCCAGCCCGGTCGACCACGAGCCGGCGGTCCAGGAAGCGGCTTATGTCGCCAACATCAATTCGGACATCTTCCATTTGCATGACTGCAAATGGACCAAGCGCATCAAGCCGGGCAATATAATCGCGTTCAACGGGATCGATGATGCGTTGAAAAAGGGATTCAATCCCTGCCGCTATTGCCGGCCGAAGCACGCCGGCCAGGCCCGGCCGAGCTACCGGCCCGGGGTGGCCCGCAAGATTGCCGGATATCGCTAGTCAGCCAGACATGCGTGAGAGCCATTAAAGGAGCAAGATGAATTCCAATCCGCCCCAAAACAACATTATCGATCTGCCGGTTAAGGGCAAAGTGCGTCAGTCTGCAGTCGCCGCGCTTGAACGATCAAATTCAACCGGCACCCGGGTTATCGCCGTGACCAGCGGGAAAGGCGGCGTCGGTAAAACCAATATCGTGGCCAACCTGGCCTATACATTGACCCGACTCGATCAGCGTGTGCTGGTATTTGATGCGGACCTGGGTTTGGGCAACATGGATGTTCTGCTGGGCAAGGCTCCGCGCTACAACATTTCCCACGTTATCAAAGGTGAGAAAAACATAGACGATATCACCGTGCAGGGACCCGGCGGCATGCTCATCCTGCCGGCCTCTTCGGGTGTTCAGCAGATGACGGAATTGACCCCGGCTCAGAGAATCAGGGTCTTGTCGGCTCTGGACACCCTGATGCAAGACATCGACGTGCTGCTGATCGATACGGCGGCCGGAATTTCATCCAATGTCATGTATTTCAATGTCACCGCCCAGGAGGTGATCGTGGTGGTGACGCCCGAGCCGACATCCATCACGGACGCGTATGCGCTGATGAAAGTCATGGCGCTCAAATACCAGGAGAAAAAGTTCAATCTGCTGGTCAACATGGTGTCGGGTGAGGCCGAAGCGAAAGACGTCTACCGGCAGTTGAGTATGGTCTCTCGGCGGTTTCTCGACATCTCGATTGATTATCTGGGTTACATACCCCGGGACGGGGCATTGATACGCTGTGTACGCGGGCAGAAGCTCGTCAGAGAACAGCGTCCAGCCGCAGTAGCCAGTAAAAGCTTTGATGTCGTGGCCCGGCACCTGAATGACAGTCCGGCCCCGCGGTTGCCGGCCGGATATGCAAGTCATTTCTGGAAATATCTAATTGGCAAAAAATTCGAAGCAAGGGGTCAGGCCCACGCGGACCGCTAACCGGTCGCCTGGCACCGGATCAACCGGAAGCCGTCTTCAATTGCCGACAGACAGCTTTCCATGATGCAGGAGGCATCAGATGCAAACACAGAAATCAAGAAAGGACAATCTGCTTTCGCGGGACGAATTGATAGAGGAATATTTGCCCCATGTTAAAAGAATCGTGCACCGGATAGCGATCCACCTCCCGCCGCATGTAGAGATCGACGACCTGATTCATGTGGATGTGATTGGCCTGATGCAGGCCATCGAGCGCTACGACAGTTCCCGAAACAACACCTTCCTGACCTATGCGGTATTCCGGATCAAGGGGGCGGTGCTAAGTGAATTGCGATCCCGTGACTTCCTGTCACGGGCCAACCGGCGCAAGGTCCGGGAACTCGACCGGGCCTATATGGGGCTCGAGCAGAAAAAAGGACGGGCCGTGGATGATCGCGAACTGGCCGAAGAGATCGGGGTGCCGCTGGAAGAGGTTCAGCAGATAAAGAAAATGTCCAGCATCTCCTTTGTCAGCTTTGAAGAAATGGGCATCCAGACGGATGATGAGAAACGCAGTGTGGTGGATGCCCTGTTGAACAACGGGAGTGATGATGCCCTGACCCTGACCCGGGTTAAGGAAATGAAAAACGCGGTCGCTGAAGCCATCGACCAATTGCCTGAGAAAGAGAAACTTGTGATTTCATTGTATTATGTCGATGAACTCACCATGAAAGAAACGGGCAAAGCCTTGAATATCACCGAGTCGAGAGTATCCCAGATTCACAGCCAGGCAGTTGTGCATCTACGCAGTCACCTTAGAAAACGGGGCTTGCTGTAATAGGTCCCACCGGCAAACGGAGAGTGAACATGAGCTATGCAGCGCTATCATACTGGGAAACGGCCTTGGACATCACGGGGCTGCTGATGTGCATCATGACCCTGGTGTACATTGTCAGAATTCGGCTGGCCGACCGGCGCACGCCGCAGCCACCTCAAACCGGCGACTTTAAAAAGGAGATGCAGGTCCAGGCTGAAGACCAGGGCGCCGAAAATGCCCTGGAAACGATTGCCCGGGCGCTGGAACGGGAAAGGCGCAACCTCCAGCTTTACCTCGGAACCGGCCTGCAACCGGCCACGGCTGGTGGGGCCCCACCGGTCGACCGATCCTTGGATCTGCCGGATCAGGAAGCCCCAGTCTACCAGACGACGGCCAGGCTGCGGCGCAAGCGTGGGGTCTATTCCGAAGCGGTCGAACTGGCGGCCTGCGGACTTTCCCCCAGCCAGATAGCCGACAAGGTGCACATTCCCAGAGGTGAGGTGGAGTTGTCCATCAAGCTGCGCAATCGCCGGCAGGAAAATAGATAATTGACGGACAACCTTCAAGAACCAGGGGGCAAAAGCTGCCGGGTGGCATGTCGACGAAGGGCGGGCAGAATTGATCTTAGGTCGTAAGTATTTAAAAAGTTTAGATATTTAAGATTTTAAGATGTGGGTATAGAAATTGCAAAGTTACTGCTTCAGGTTACAGATGGTAAGTGCCATAGCACAGGAGACGATTGATGAGTGAAGCAATCTATACGGTAGGTTCGGGTTCCATTCTGCAGCAAATGCGGCTGGAAGTGCTGGCCAACAACCTGGCCAATGTCAACTCCTCCGGTTACAAGGTCGAGCGGCCGTTGTTCAAAGCTTATTTGCCTGGCAACGAGGAGGGTGCCCCGACTGACGAAGTTGAAGTCGAAGGCCGGGATGCGAGCGAAATGGCCAAAAAACTACCACGTAGAATTCGTGGGCACCCGGATCGATTTTACCAAGGGACAGTTGAAGAAGACCGACAGCAACCTGGATTTTGCCTTGATCGGGAACGGGTTTTTTTCGATCCAGACGGATGAGGGCGTGCAGTACACGCGCAGCGGGGCATTCAGCCTAGACGGAGACGGCCGCCTGGTTACCCACGATGGGCAGCCGGTGCTGGGTGAGGGCGGGCCCATCCGGATAGATGGCAATACCGTAACGGTAGATGAGAGCGGCGCCATCAATGTCGACGGTGTCGAAGTGGACCGGTTTGCCATTGTCGATTTTGAAGACCGGGACAGGCTGAAGAAAATCGGTCACACCCGCTTTCAGATCGGAGAAGACATGCGCCCGATCGAACCGCAGGGTGATTTGAGGGTCAGACAGGCCTATCTGGAGCTTTCCAATGTGAATGTGATCAAGAGCATGTCGGAAATGATCGATGTCCTCAGAACTTATGAAGCTCAGCAGAAAACGATCAAGGCGGTCACCGATATGAACATCAAGGCCATCAACGATGTCGGCCGGCCGGGATAATTGGATGCATCCTGAATCCCGGAAACTGAGCACGTCTAGGATAACCCAAGGGGAGAGATAAAAAAATGATTAAAAGTCTTTATACCGCGGCCACCGGAATGCAAGCCCAAATCCCGGAAACTGAGCACGTCTAGGATAACCCAAGGGGAGAGATAAAAAAATGATTAAAAGTCTTTATACCGCGGCCACCGGAATGCAAGCCCAGTCCCTGAATATCGATGTCATTGCCAACAACCTGGCCAATGCCAGCACTACGGGTTTCAAAGGCAGTCGGGCCGACTTCCAGGATCTCATCTATGAGACCGCCCGCCAGCCGGGAGAATCTTCGTCCGGCGACAGTACCGTGCCGACCGGTGTGCAGATCGGCCATGGCACCAAGGCCGGGGCCGTGAGCAAGATGTTCAGCCAGGGTGAATTGCAGAACACGAAAAATGAACTGGATTTGGCCATCGAGGGCAACGGCTTTTTCCAAATTACCCAACCGGATGGTGAAATTGCCTATAGTCGGGCCGGCTCGTTCAAGGTGGATGGGGAGGGCCGGATCGTCACTTCGGACGGCTTCCTGATGGAACCGGAAATTACCATTCCAGCCGACACTACCTCTATCTCGGTCGGCCTGGATGGAACGATTTCCGTCATGCAGGCCGGATCACAGACACCCACCGAGATTGGGTCGATTACCCTGGCCCGGTTCGTCAACCCGGCCGGACTGAGCAGTGCGGGGCGCAATCTCTACACCCTAACGGAGGCCTCGGGAGATGCGATAACCGGTACGGCCGGCGAAGATGGATTCGGTTCGATTGCCCAAGGTTTTCTCGAGATGTCTAACGTCAGTGTGGTCGATGAGATGGTCAATATGATTACCGCGCAGCGGGCCTATGAAATAAACAGCAAGACCATCAAGACGGCAGACGAAATGCTGCAAATGGCCAATGGTCTGAAAAGATAGGAACACATCATGGATTCAATCTGGACTAACAGATGGCAAGAGTTGTTGATGAAGGGAGTTGTCCTGCTGTTGACTGCGTGGTTGTTGCTTTTGCTACCTTCCTTAGCGCTCGCTCAGGATCAAACCGTCATCCGGATCGCACCCGTCGCGGAAATCAGCGGCGATCGTATTTTGTTGTCCCAAGTAGCCCAGATAGCCGGGCCGGACCCGCTGCTGGTTACCCGCCTGGGTAATATCGATATCGGGAAGGCACCATTGCCCGGTCGCAAAAAAGTCATCGAGTCACGACATATCGTGGTCCGGATGAATAAGAGCACGGGAGGTTTGCCAACGGACATCGGACTGGATCTTCCCCAGCGTCTTGAGGTTAGTCGTAAAGCGGTGACAATCTCCAAAGAGAGCATCGAAGAAATCGCCACCGAGTGGGTGCTGGCTAGAGTACCCTGGGACCTGGAAAATGTCAGGGTGGTCAAAGTTCAGGCAAACACTACCGTCGTACTCCCGCAGGGCCGGGTGACCTATCAGGTGAAAAGCCCGGGAAAGCCTGACTTTCTGAATACGATCGCACTTTCTGTTGAATTCCTGGTAGACGGCCAGGCGGTTAAACGTGCCTGGGTGACCCTCAACTTGGAAGTGATTGCACCCGTGGTGGTGGTCCGCAAACCCATGGGGCGGCACCAGCCCATCGAAAGCCAGGATGTCACCGTAATGCTCAAAGATCTGGCCAAGCTGCCTTCCGGCTATTTTACAGACCCGGCCGAGGTGATCGGCAAGCGTACTAAAAGAGCTGTTTACGGTAGCACGGTACTACGCGAAGACCTGGTTGAACTGCCCCCTCTGGTTAATCGGGGGGATGTCGTTACGATAATAGCCGAAGCCGGGGCCTTGCGAATCACGGCCCGGGGAGAAGTCAAGGCCAAGGGCCGCAAAGGGGAGCGAATCAGTGTGGTGAATCTCGATTCCCGCAAGCGCGTTTATGCTCGGGTACTGGATGCGCGAACGGTCAAAGTTGAATTTTAGCGGCCGGCTAATACCGGCGGGCCCCGAAGGGCCGGGAGATAATATGAGAACACAATTTTATCACAAATATCTGAGCAGATTGGCGCAGGTCATCTGTATAACGCTTATGGTAAGCCCAATCGGGTGCAAAACCACCAGTCGTGATGTGGAGGCGGACGCGCTCAAGTTTGCCGCCCCGATTAAAATAGCGGAACAGGCGGCACCGGCCCCGAGAACCGAGGGGTCCCTCTGGCAGGAAGATGCCCCCCTAAATGACATGTTTTCAAGCGCCAAAGCAAGAAAAATTGGCGATATCATAACCATCAAAATCGTCGAGTCGGCAAGTGCCAAAAATAAAGCTGATACCAACACTGAGAAGAACAGCTCTCTATCAGCCGGTATCGACGAGTTTTTCAATCTTGAGTCAAAGTTTCCAGATACTCGGGATGATTTCAATCCATTTGCCCGTATCGCTGCTGATTTCAGCAGTGGATTCGATGGAAAAGGCGAGACTACGCGCAGCGGTGACCTTACTGCCATCATTTCGGCCCGGGTCGTGGGGCTGACGACTACAGGGAACTTGGTAATAGCCGGTTCCCGCGGGATCACAATTAATAATGAGGAGCAGATGCTCAACTTGAGCGGGATCGTGCGCCCCAAGGATATTTCTGCCGAAAACGAAGTGCTCTCCTCCTACATTTCCGATGCCAAGATCGTTTATACTGGTGTCGGTGTTCTCAATGATCGGCAGAAACCGGGCTGGCTGACCACTGCATTCGATACGGTTTGGCCATTCTAAACAAGAGGACACAACAATGACTGCATATCGCCTTAAAACAGACACATTAAGCATTGCCCGAGGTCATAGGGCTCTCTGCCTGTTGCTTACCTTGCTGTTGGTTATCGTCTTTTCCAGCAGCGGTTCGGCCGCCCGGATCAAAGATATTGCCAATATCAAGGGGGTGCGTTCAAACCAATTGGTGGGCTACGGCTTGGTGATCGGGCTGGACGGCACCGGTGACAAGGATGACAAAATTACAGTCCGCTCCATTTCTGAAATGCTTGAAAGAATGGGCCTGACGGTCGAACCGGATGATATCAAGGCCGACAATGTGGCCAGTGTGATTGTCACCGCCAAGCTACCGGCTTTTGCCCGGGCAGGCGGCCGTATCGATGTGCTAGTCAGTTCCATTGGTGGTGCCGACAACCTGCAGGGTGGCACCCTGCTGTTTACGCCTTTAAAAGGCGCAGATCGAAAGATCTATGCCATTGCCCAGGGCCCGGTGAGCACCGGTGGATTCAAGGTCGGCGGCAAATCCGGCGGCGGCGTTCAAAAAAATCATCCCATCGTCGGCCGGGTGGCCGGCGGCGCTTTGATAGAAAGGGAGATCAAGTCCGATTTTGCCAACAAAACCAAACTGATCCTCAGCTTGCACAATCCTGATTTCACCACCGCCAGCCGCACCGTGGCCGCCATCAATAAAACCCTGGCAGCCCAATTTGCCCGTACGCCTGACTCCGGTACCGTTGAAATCGATATTCTGCCGGAATACGACGGGAACATTGTCGGCCTGGTGACTGTGGTGGAAAATATCGCTGTGAATCCGGACATGTATGCCCGGGTCGTGATCAACGAGCGGACCGGGACTGTGGTCATGGGGGCGGATGTCAGGCTCTCGACCATTGCCATTGCCCATGGCAGCCTCAGCATTCAAATCAGAGAATCCACCAATGTGTCGCAGCCCACAGCGTTTTCACAGGGCGGCCAGACCGTGGCCGCACCGGAAAGCGACATTATGGTCAAGGAGCAACGGGTCCCCATTTACGTGCTGCAATCAGGCGTGAGTATCGGCGACGTGGTCCGGGCGCTCAACGCCTTGGGGGTCACCCCCCATGACCTGATTGCCATCTTCCAGGCCATAAAGGCCGCTGGCGCATTGCAGGCCGAACTGGAGATAATCTAATGACGGAAAAGCTGCTATCACTGGCAACCGCTACCTTGCATCCTGGGCACACACCGGCTGGGAAAGCCAACAATTCCGAGCGATTGACGGCCTCAGACGAAAAAGCAAGACGCCTGAAAAAAGCCTGCGAAGACATGGAATCCCTCTTCGTCCACCAGTTGATCAAAGAGATGCGGGCCACCATTCCCAAATCGGATCTTTTTGGGAAGAGCCAGGCCCAGGACATCTACACAGGCATGCTGGATGGCCGCCTGGCACAGGAAATCGCCCAGAACCGGGGATTGGGTCTTGCCACCCTGCTCATGCGTCAGCTGGGTGCGATCGAGGTCCCCGGTGGAGACCACGATCGGTAAAAAATTAATATTCAAGGTTTTTCTCCCGAGGGCCGATAATGGTCGTAAGGCATGATCAACGATCCAGCGGACCAAAGGAGATGTCAGTATGGAGGTATCGGAAAAAAGTGCTGTTCAGCGAATTCCAAACCTCATTAAGCTTGAGACCGGATTTAAAGCCGGTCGTAACCCAGGGGGATCTGCCGCAGGTTCCGCCTGGCGCAATGACAAGGTCGTTCTTTCGCCCAAAGCGCGGGAGATAAATGACGCGAAACAGAAACTGATGAACATGCCGGACATTCGTCAACAGAAAGTGGGTAACATCCGCTGCCGGATCAAGAGCGGCACCTACGTGGTAAAAGGTGATAAAGTTGCCTTCCACATGCTCAAAGAGAATGTCCTGAACCAGCGCATATCCGCTTAGTTCTCTCTGTTATCCGGCTGTTCACGCAAAGGATCGTGACCATGAAACCTGACATCGTGCAGCTAGCTGACTTGATGCAGGCGGAAGCCGGTATCTTCAGGGAGATGATCGCAGCCCTGGAAGTGGAAAAAACAGCGGCCCTTACCGCCGACCTGGAAGGACTCGTCGATTCCCGAGTAGAAAAAGAAGCCTGTGCCGGAAGGTTGCAGGCCGCGGCCGGTCGCAAAAAACAGCTTTTGAACCGCATGGCCGCCGAACTGGAGGCCCCGGCCGGCATCCGCACTTTTGAGGCCCTGGTGCAATTATTGGGTGCCGGGGCGCAGGACAGCTTCAGGTCGATGAAGGCTGACATTACCTCTCTGGCCAGGACCGCCGCGGCCAAGAATCAGGAAAATGCGGTCTACCTGGAACAGGGACTGGGCCTGGCCCGTAGCTCTCTGGACCTGGTGGAGCGTATCTGCAATCCGCAGACCGAGTACCAAAAGACAGGGCAGGTGCGCACGGGCCGGCCAGCCGGCCGGGTGCTGTCCCGGAAATATTGATATGACTGAATGTTACAACCTTAAATCGTGGAAAATAAGGACCACCCCATGGGCAGAGCAGACGAAAAACAGGTACAGTTGCTGAGGGAGATAAGTGAAGATATCGAATCCGTCAGCCTGAATGATAAAGCGGGCTGGCAGCGCCTGGCCGTGGCCCTGGAGGCCTGCATGGAGGTGGTGGCTTCCGACGACGCTACCGTCCAACGCCTGACCGCTTTGAGTGTCGCAGCCATGGAAGCGGTCGGCGAGAAAAAGGTCAAGAATATCTTCGAGCTGATTGATATGATGGCCCAGGCAATTTCTGATTTGGCTGAGTACCTGGACGATGCAGAAGCCGATGACGCTGCCCTGCTGGAGGGTAACTCCCGGTTGACGACTGCCTTGGGACAGGCGTCCGGTAAACAGGAAAATCAGGCCGCGAAGACGGCCCCGGTTGTCTATTCACTGGATGATGCCGCTGCCCAGTTGGTTGCCCTGGAACCGGGCGACAGCGCGGAACTCGAAACCTTGAAGGTCGATCTGGAAACTTATGGTGCTTTGGACGACTGTCCGGTCCAGATCAAAGGCACGGTAGCCGAGATCGTGACCCTGCTGGCCGACGTCGTGGCGGGCACCTCAGACAACCCGGATGCAACCATCGCGGAAATCGGCCGGCTGATCGAAGACGCCTTGCAGATCCTGGATAATCCGGCACCGGCCGAAAGTCAGTCTGAGCAACCAGCCGGGAAGGCGCCCGCACCGGTTGCGGATGAAAGCCCGGCAGCCGAATCGGAGCCGGCAGTTCAAGCGGCTGAACCTGAAGATTATATGCCCGCTGATCCTGATCTGGATCTCATCGGAGAGTTCATTACCGAGAGCACGGACCTGATCGAAAAAGCCGAAGATGCCCTTCTGGCCCTGGAAAACGACCCCGACGACATGGAGTCGGTGGGGATGATATTCCGAGCGTTTCATACGGTTAAAGGCACCGCCGCCTCTATGGAATTGGACCTGATTGCGGAAATGGGGCATCATGCCGAGTCCCTGCTCAGCCGGGTTCGGGACCGGGAAATTCAATACAGCGGGGGCTACGCCGACCTTTCTTTGAAGGCCCTGGACATGATCAAAGAGTTGATCGACCTGGTGCAGGCGGCCCTCGGCGGTGATCCGCTGGTCAAACCTGCTGGATATGATGATTTGATGGTGGTCCTGGCGGATCCGGAAGCGCACGGTGTCAGTGCGGATGAGGACGAAACCTCGGTCCCGCGTTTAGGTGACCTGCTGATTGCCCAGGGCAAGGCGGAGCGCGAACAGGTTGAAGATGCGGTCAAAACACCGGAAGAGCGCCCCATCGGCGGAAAACTGGTCAAAGCCAAGGCGGCCAGCGTCAAAGATGTGGGCCAGGCTTTGCGCGCCCAACGCAAAATCAAGGGCACCGCCACGGTCGAGTCGTCCGTCCGGGTCAGCACGAGTCGACTGGACCGGCTGATCGACATGGTGGGTGAACTGGTCATAGCCCACTCCATGGTGGCCCAGGACGAAGTTATCACAGACAGTCAGAACCATGAACTGGCCAAAAAGGTCAGCCATACCTCCAAGATTGTGCGGGGACTGCAGGACATGAGTATGTCCATGCGGATGGTACCCTTGAAAGGTGCCTTCAACAAGATGGCGCGCCTGGTACGCGACCTGTCCAAGAAAGTCGGCAAAAAGGTCAATTTCATTACCGAGGGCGAGGATACCGAAATCGATCGGAATCTGGTGGACGTCATCAATGATCCCCTGGTGCACATGGTCCGCAATTCAGTGGACCACGGCATCGAAGCGCCTGACGAGCGGGCCGCCAATGGAAAGCCCGAGGCCGGTACGGTGAAACTCTCAGCCTACCACTCAGCCGGGAGCGTGGTCGTGGAGATAGAAGACGACGGCAAGGGGCTGGATAAAGAGGTCATCCTGGCCAAGGGCATCGAGCGCGGCCTGGTTGATCCGGGAACAAACCTCAGTGACCGGGAGATCCACAACCTGATTTTCGAGCCGGGTTTTTCTACGGCCAAGGAGGTCACCGACGTGTCCGGGCGCGGGGTCGGTATGGACGTTGTCAAACGCAACATCGAATCACTACGCGGGCAGGCCGAAATTCAATCGGAAATGGGCAAGGGCAGTATATTCAAGATGAGTCTGCCGTTGACCCTGGCGATTATCGACGGCATGGTGGTCCGGGTAGGTAAAGAGCGCTACGTAATTCCCACGGTATCCATTATCCGCAGCGTCAAACCGCAGCCCGAAGACATTTCAACTGTATTGAATCAAGGCCAGATGCTGTCCCTCCAGGGAGGGCTGATACCCCTTTTCAAGCTGTCCACCTTGTATCATCTTAATGGCGGCCGCAACGGGAACGGCAACGAACTGGTGGTGGTCGTCGAAGACGATAATCAGCAGGCGGGCTTTATCATCGATGAACTGATTGGACGCCAACAGGTCGTGATAAAATCACTGGGAGATACCATGCGCGAGATCCCGGGCATCGCCGGGGGCGCCATTATGCCCAATGGGCGGGTAGGCCTTATCCTTGATGTGGGCGGTCTCGTGAAACATGCAAATTCCGATCAACCACTGCGCTCGAAGCGTGCGGGGGGCGATGAACGTGAGGCTGCCGCTTAATATGTAGAGACAATGTCAGTCAGCTATCCAAACCAGAAGATAGGTCGGTACCCATGAGACATGTAGTTGTGGTCAGTGATATGAAAACGGGTAGGGATGGAGATTTTCTGATTACCCACGCGCTGGGCAGTTGCCTCGGTCTGGCCATTTATGATCCCGTGGTCAAGGTCGGTGGCCTGCTGCATGCGATGCTGCCGCTGTCCAAAATCAATAAGGACAAAGCCAAGGCAAATCCCTATATGTTCGTGGATACCGGTGTGCCGGTTCTTTTCAAGACACTCTACGATATGGGTGCTCAGAAAAAACGTCTGATAGTCAAGGCAGCCGGCTGCGGGAATCCGCTGGGCAAGAATGAAATGTTCAAGATTGGTGAGCGCAACCATACCCTTTTGAAAAAATTGCTGTGGAAAAACAATGTGCTCCTGACGGCTGAAGACGTGGGCGGCACCAAAAGTCGAACGGTCCGTTTTGATGTTTCCACCGGCCAGGTGATCATCAGTTCTGCCGGGGAGGAGAGTGAACTATGAACGCAAAACCCATAATCGAAATTATCATGGAATCCGTAGCCACCTTCCAGGGTCTGCCGGGCAACGCGGCCAAGGTACTGTCCATGCTGGATGACCCGGAATTCGAGGTTTCGCAGATCGAAGAAACCCTGCGCCTGGATCCCGAGTTGACAGCCAACGTCCTGCGATTGACCAATTCCGCCTATTTCGGTTTTTCCGAGAAAATCGGTTCCCTGAAACAGGCCATCGTGGTCCTGGGATCGAAAAAGTTGATTCAATTGGTCATGGCCACCTGTATGAGCGGCCTGATGAGTCAGAAGATCAAGGGCTACGATCTGGACAAAGGGGATTTATGGCGGCATTCCATTGCCGTTTCGATGGTGGCGGAAAAGCTGGTGGAGGAGATCGGGATATCAGCGGACCCTGAAATTTTCACGGCCGCCCTGTTGCATGATATCGGCAAACTCCTGCTGGGACAGCATGTTGAGGATTACACGGAGGCTATCAATGCCCATGTGACGGTTGAAAAATCGTTCCAGACAATCGAGAGAGATGTGTTCGGCGCCGACCATGCCGAAATCGGTGCCCGGATACTGCAGAACTGGTCTTTTCCGGACAACGTGGTCAAGGCGGTGCGCTGGCACCACGAACCGGACCTGGCGCCGGGGCCGAATACCATGACCGATGTCGTCCATGCGGCCAATGTTTTGTGCCAGATGATCGGGATCGGTACAGGCCGGGAAGGGTTGCAATATGAACCGGCCCAGGGAACCGTCGAGCGGCTGGGACTGAATGCCGCCCTGCTGGAAAAATTGGCAAGCCAGACACTTATGTGGATTGAAGAGTTAAATGAGATCCTGGCCGTTCAAGAATGATATGAGCGCAATAATAGATGGAGACAGGGGGACATCATGGCATTAAACGTCCTGATTGTTGATGACAGCAAAGTCATGCGGGCGATGATTCTGAAAACAATGAAAATGGCCGGTTTGCCTTTGGGGGAGATTTACCAGGCGGCCAACGGTCAGGAAGGGCTGGACGCACTGGGCGAAAACTGGATTGACCTGGTGATCGTGGACATCAACATGCCGGTGATGAACGGTGAGGAGATGATCGACCATATGCGGGCCAATCCGGAATATGCGGATACGCCCATAGTAGTCATTTCGACAGAGGGCTCCGAGACCCGGATAGAACGGCTGCGCGAGAAGGGCGCCCACTTTATCCACAAACCTTTCACCCCTGAAACCATACGCGATACGATACAGGAGATCACCGGATTAGGAGACGGTAATGAGTGACAGGATAAAAACGATCGTCGCCAAGGAGAGTGTTCAGACCCTGGAGAAGCTGGCCTTCATTTTTGCCACCCCCGCAGATGAAAACATAGAGCCGGAAGCAGGGGAGACCGTCGATGCGGCCATTCGGTTCAGCGGTCCGTTTTCAGGCAGCATGTTGATCTTGTACCCGGCAGACGACCTGGATGAACTGGCCGCCAACATGCTTGGCCTGGATGATGAAGATGACATTTCCGGAGAGCAGAAACTGGACGCCCTCCGGGAAACGATCAATATCGTATGCGGGAATGTCCTGCCGGCGATCGGCGGGAAAAAGGCCGTTTTCGACATTGCGCCCCCCCGGATAATCGACGCGCCGGCCGACCGGCCGGATGTGGCCGGGGCGGTCAAGGTTCAGCTGGAGCTGGATGAGGGGATGTGTTTTATCTACCTCTCTTTTGACGGTGAAACCCCAGAGGTTCCAGCTCAGTAACAGGATGACGCGCATGATCCATACGAAGGGTTTTTGTAGATGATTAATGTACTCATTGTAGATGATTCCGCGGTGGTCCGGAAAGTGATGACGGATGAACTGTCCCGTTATGAAGATATCAACATTGTCGGTACGGCAGTGGATCCTTATGTAGCCCGGGACAAGATTGTGAAACTCAAGCCGGATGTCATTACCCTGGATATGGAAATGCCCCGGATGGATGGACTTTCCTTCCTGGCCAAATTGATGAAGCATTACCCTTTGCCGGTGGTAGTCCTAAGTTCGCTTACCCCGAAAAACAGTGAAATTGCGCTGAAAGCACTGGACCTGGGCGCCATCGAAGTGCTCTGCAAACCCGGGGAAGCCTATTCCACGAAGGATGTTCACCGTGACCTGTCCCGCGCGATTCGAGCGGCAGCCGCCGCCCGCATGGACCGGTCGCAAATCAAAACCAAAGTAGCCGCTAAAAAAGTAAACTATGCAAGCCTGCTTTCGCAGACGACCCACAAAGTAGTGGCCATCGGGGCCTCAACCGGTGGTACCAAGGCCATTGAGGCCATACTGCGGGAAATGCCCGGAACCCTACCGGGCACCGTCATCGTTCAGCACATGCCGGAGAATTTTACCCGGTCGTTTGCCGACCGCCTTAATGATGTCTGCGAAATGGAAATCCGGGAAGCACAGGACGGTGACCGGGTGGTGCCCGGTGTTGCCCTGATTGCACCGGGCAATCATCACATGGTCCTGAAAAGAAGCGGTGCCCAGTACTTGGTACGGTTAAAAGACGGGCCCCGGGTGCATTACCAGCGGCCCGCCGTCGATGTCCTGTTTCAGACCGTGGCCAAAGTGGCCGGTAAGAACGCGGTCGGTGCCATCCTCACCGGCATGGGGGCCGACGGCGCCAAAGGGCTTCTGGCCATGCAGCAGGCCGGGGCCCAAACCATTGCCCAGGATGAAGCCACCAGCATTGTCTTCGGCATGCCCAAAGAGGCCATCAAAATGGGCGCGGCCGATAGGGTGCTGCCCTTGTACAATGTGGCCGGCGCCATCATCAAGGCCCTGGGCAATCAACAGGCCGCAAGTAGCGGGTACCGGCAGGTGCCCGGGAGGTAAGCAAGCATGCCAACCATAAGTGATCTTCTAACCGTCGGTCGACTCTCGCTGAGCGCTCAGCAGATGGCGCTGCACGTAACCGGCAACAATATTGCCAATGCCAACACAGAAGGCTATACGCGCCAGCGGGTCAATATTGAATCCGCAACCCCGCACCAATCACCCATTGGATACGTGGGCACCGGTGCCCGGGCCAAAGATATCCAGCGTATCCGCGATGATTTCATCGGGGCGCGTATCAATGAGTCCAACCACCAGTTCGGCCGCTGGGAAGCCCAGAAAGAGAGCATGGAGCGGATTGAAATCCTTTTCAACGAAGCCAACGGCGTGGGGCTGAACAGCACCATGGCGGACTTTTGGGATGCCTGGCAGGACCTGGCCAACAACCCGGCCGGCACCAATGAGAGGGTCATCGTCACGTCGCAAAGCGAACTTTTGGCCACCACCCTGCGGACCAAACGGACGGAACTCGAGACGGTCCAGAACAATCTGAACGCCAGCATCGTAACAACCGTGTCCAAAATAAATGCCCTGGCCACCCAGATCGACGATCTGAACCAGCAGATAACGGTCATGGAGCAGACCGGGTTCGCGGCCAATGACCTGCGGGACATGCGGGAGCAGACCCTCAAGGACCTTGCCGAACAGATCAATTTTACAAGTATTGAAGAGCCGGGCGGTCAAGTGCGCGTGACGCTCGGAGACGGGAATATTTTAGTGGGCACCCCGGGGAATCCGGCCTTTGGCCAGCTGACGACCGCAATCAATGCCGGAACCGGGTTTGACGATATCGTCTGGGACACTGCCCCGGGCGTACCCATCAACGGCAGCCTTTCCGCCGGTAAATTGAAGGGCTGGCTGGAAACCCGCGACACCATCGCCGCCGGTTACATTGCCCAACTCGATACCCTGGCCGGCGATTTGATTACCACGGTGAACGCCCAGCATGCCGCCGGTTTCAACCTGAACGGGAATACCGGTATCGCCTTTTTTACGGGGACCGATGCCGGTGACATCGCCGTCAACCCGGCGGTAGCCACCGATCCGGCCGCCGTTGCCGCAGCCGCTGACCTGGCGGGCGTGCCCGGCGGAAACGGCAATGCTCTGGCGGTTGCCGCCATTCGTTCGGCGTTGACCATGAACGGCGGGACGGCCACGTACGACGATTACTATAACGGCATGATCAGCAACATCGGGATTAAGACAGCCGAAGCGCAATTCAACCATGCGTTCAATCAGGACGCCCTGCAGCAGTTCGAACATTTTCGGGATTCCATTTCCGGGGTTTCCCTGGATGAAGAGATGATCAACATGGTGAAGTTTCAACAGACGTATCAGGCTTCGGCCAAAATTATCACCACCGTGGATGAAATGCTGACGACGCTGATGAACATGTAGGGCTGCGGTGGCATAAGACTTTCGGCCTTACGCGAAATAATCTCAGGCAGGTGAACACATGCGAGTAACTCAAACCCAGATGAGCGATACCGTCGCCCGCTACCTGTTCAAACAGGGGCAGGCGTTGAGCAAAAAGCAGGAGGTCGTGGCTTCCGGCAAAAAAGTCAACCGGCCTTCGGATGACCCCACCAGTATGGGCCGCATTCTGGATTACCGCAAGACCATCTCAACCCTCGAACAGTACAAGCGGAATATTGCCCAGGCGCGCGTCCGGGTCGAAACGTCCGAGACGGTCCTCGACGGTGTCTCCGAGTGGGTCCAAAAAGCAATCGCGGTAGCCCGGGATAACAGCCCCGGTACCGGCGATCCGGCCTCCTGGCAGGCCGCTGCAGCGGATGTGGATAACATCCGGGCCCAGGTTCTCTCACTGGCCAACACCAAGATCGGCGGGACCTTCATCTTCAGCGGGCGTCAGACGGATGCCGCGCCGTTCGTTCACAACCTGGCCACCGACCAAATTACCTACGTCGGTGACAACAGCGCAAATGCCGATATGCGGATTGCCACCGGGGAAAGCGCCGAGATTACCATCAAGGCGAACGGTGAAGAGATTTTCAACGGCGCCCAGGATGTCTTCCTGGCCTTGAAAGATCTCAAGGACGAGCTGAACCAGCCGGTGCCGGACACGACGGTTATCAAGGGTATCCAGGGGCGCTTGGAGCAGGCGGCCCTGCAGATTGAAAAGATCCGCGGACTGGGTTCCACGACCTTCAAACGTCTCGAGGTTACCGAGAGCCAGTTGGACCAGTTTATCGTGAACTATGAAAAACTGGTTTCCGACACCGAAAACGCAGACATCGCCCAGGCAATTCTGGAGTTGCAGAGCCAGGAAACGGCCTACCAGACATCCCTGGGGGTGGCCGCGCAAACGATCAAAAAAACCCTGCTCGATTATTTGTAGACGGGTGGGCCCCTTCTATAACCTAAACCATCGGGAGCAGTGCTATGCGGTGTGCCCTAACTTCTATATTTTTATCGGTATTGTTTATCCTGGTTGCTTTGGCCGGTTCGTCATTCGGCCTGGATCCTGACGCAGTTGTCCGCCTGAAAGAAGCTGGTGCCGGAGATGCGGTGCTCGAGGCCCTGGTCCGGGAAAAGAGCCTGGAAACGGCGGCCTTCACCGTTGATGAACTCGTGAAGATGAAAAAGGCCGGGTTAGGGGACGCTGCCCTGGTAAAGATGATCAAGGAGAAATCCTTTGTCAGCGGCAAGCAGGCCGTGGTTTACGGTGAAGATACACGCCCGGCCACCCGGGCCACCGTCCAGGATATCCTCAAGTTGAAAGAAAAAGGCATCAGTGACGAGGTCATCAACACCATTGTGCGCAACCAGGCCGTGGACCCCACGATTGAAGAGCATCGACGAGCAATGCAAATCCTTAAGGATATGAACCTGTTAATTGACATCCGTTGATCTCGAGGCCCATCTGTACAACCCTCACAGGCTACCATGCTGAAAAGACACCGGTCACCGGTCGCTTAAAGGCGTCTGTTTCAGACAATTCCCTTCCATGAGCGGTTTCATTTGCTGGTGAAGCGTTTGCAATGCCTGTTCTTGTCAAATTCCATCATATGATTAAAGTTTTCGCCCTGATTACCGATACGATACATAGACTCATTCTCTTTGGCAGAAAACGAGCAGATATTATTACGGCTACGTGAGAGAGGAAACATGGCACAAAATAAAAAAACGCTATCGGTAACGCAGGCAGCCAAACTGTGTGGTGTCGGGCGCACAACCGTAGGATATTGGATCCGCTCCCGCAAACTGCGGGCCACGCGGACCGGCCGTAACTACACCATTCCCGTGGAAGAGCTCATTTTTTTCCTGCGGGCCAATCGGCAGGAAATTCCCCGGGAGTTGGCCGGCGAGAACACCTTCGGGCCATGTTTTCGGGCTGTACAAAAATGCTGGGACTATTGGAAAGGACAGCCGCATGGTGATCACTGCCCGGATTGCACTGTCTTGAAAAAGCAGTTGGAAGTCTGTTTCAGCGCCCGCCACAGTAATTTGATCGGCTGTCCCGAAGATTGCCGGGAGTGCCTGCATTACCACGAAACCTATCTGGCCCGGATTCAATTCGTGCACCAGATCAACATGCCGGCCGTTGTCTACCGGGACCTGGCGATTTGGGGTGCCAATCCGATGTGGGCCGGGCTTTGCGGCGTGGATGAATCGAGCCTGATCGGTATGGGGATGGAGAATGTCGTGCATGCCGAGTCCCTGGAGAACCTGATTGCCGATTCGCGCAACCGGTCTCTGGGTGCCTCCGATGTGCCGTTATCCTACCAATTGTTCCTGAAGCATTCCGATGAAGGTAAAATTGCGGTCAAAACCTGGGTATTTCCTTTGAACGAACCACCCGATACCCTACTCATGATTGCCGAGCGGGAAAGTTGAACCTGCCACCTTGTTCTGGGGAAGGCAATCCGAAGCCCGGCCGAGAGGCCGGGCTTCACTATTTTTTATTTCCGGGAACCGCTTGCGGCCGGGGTTTATAATACTGGCAGCGCATACCCGGCGTTGACTGGCGGACAACCAGGGAGGGCGCCTGCCGGCTTTTAAAACCCAGGGCGCGGCAGCCATGTGGCCTTTCCTTATCCCATGTGACGAAGTAGTGCTGACATTTCCGGCAGATCACTTGCATTGCTTGCCATCACCTTCCAGGTGCCTATCTGCGGCTGCCCGTTTTTCCACAGCCGAATCATGCTTTTATTCTATAGCAGGGCGCAGCGCCTGTAAACCGGCGGCCGTATACTGCTAACCGCCCTGGTAACAATTAGCGTTGATGTTTGGGACGAATGTGCATAAGATTCAGACATGGCAAATCCGGATAGCATCAATACCGACGGGTTCAGCACCGATTTCAGGATATATCACGAACTGATGGCCAACAAGGTCCGTGAAATTCTGTTGGTTTCCAGCCCCTATGACGCTTTCATCCTCGAGGAGGACGGCAGTCTTGCATCAAGAATAATAAACGAATACAGTGGGTTGAATCTTAGCCATCCACCCCGGGTCACCCGGATAGCCAGTGCCGCCCGGGCCCTGGCGGTCATTGCTGAAAAGCCGGTTGACATTGTACTGACCACACCCCACCTGGATGGCATGGATGCTTCTTCCTTTGGCCGTGAGGTTAAAAAGATCAAGCCCGACCTGCCGGTGATCCTCCTGGCCCACAGTCCGCGCGGCATTTTATCCGCCACGGACAACCGCAATGCGCAGGGCATCGATAAAACTTACGTCTGGTCCGGGAATTCAGATCTCCTGCTGGCCCTTGTTAAAAATGCGGAAGATCGTCTCAACGTGGCCTATGATACCCAGCGGGCCAAGGTCAGGGTCCTGCTGCTGGTGGAGGATTCCCCCCTGTATCAGTCGTGGTTCCTGCCATTGATCTATAAAGAGGTCGTCTGTCAGACCCAGGCGGTACTGGGCGAGGGACTCAACGAAGAACACCGCTTGTTGAAAATGCGGGCCCGGCCCAAGATTCTCCTGGCCGAGAGCTACGATGAGGCCCTGGACCTGTACCAGCAATACAAAGTATACATCTTCGGCATTATCTCCGATACGCGGATTCCCAAAAACGGACAGCTGCAAGGCGATGCCGGGTATCGTTTTTTAAAAAAGGTGCGGGCGGAGATCTTCGATCTGCCGCTGCTGCTGCTTAGCTCCGAACCGCAAAATGAGGCCCGGGCGGCAAAGATATCGGCCGATTTTCTAGACAAGAATTCGCCCTTTCTGCTCAAAGAAATCCGCGATTTCTTTCTCAACCGCCTGGGCTTCGGAGATTTTGTGTTCCGCACTCAGCAAGGGGAAGAGATCGACCGGGCCGGCAGCCTGCGCGAACTACAGGCCAAGCTCGATAACATTCCGGATGAGAGCATCCTCTATCATGCTGACCGCAACCATTTTTCCAACTGGATCATGGGGCGGTCGGAAATTGCCCTGGCATCCAAGTTCCGCAAGGTGACCACCCGGGATTTTGATTCGGTGGCGGCCATCCGGCAGTACCTGGCCAAAGGTATCCAAGCCATGCGGCGATGGCGTCAAAAAGGTGTTGTCGCCAGCTTCAACAAGGATACTTTTGATGCCGACGTCATGGATTTCGTGAAGATCGGAACCGGTTCGATCGGAGGTAAAGCGCGCGGTCTGGCCTTTATGGCCACCCTCCTGCAGCAGAGCAATATCACCCAGCGGGATTTCGGTGGCGTCACCATCAAAATCCCCAAAACCCTGGTGATTACCACCCAGGGTTTCGAAAATTTCATCGACACCAACGGCCTGCGGCACCTGGCCACCCAGAAAACAACCGATGACGAGGTGACCCGTATCTTCCAGGCAGCGCAGATGCCGTCCTGGCTGGAGGATGATCTACGGGCCTATCTCAAGCAGGTGGACTATCCCTTGTCCGTCCGGTCATCCAGTCTGTTGGAGGATGCCCAGTTTCAACCCTATGCCGGGCTCTACGAAACCTACATGATTCCGAACAACGATCCGGATTTATATCGGCGTCTGGCGCAATTGATCACGGCTGTCAAACTGGTGTATGCCTCCACGTACTACGAAGGCCCCCGCGCATTTGCCCGCAACGCGCCGGGCAAACCCCAGGAAGAGGCCATGGCGGTGATCATCCAGGAACTGGCCGGCGATGCCCACGGCGATTATTTCTATCCGACCCTGGCGGGCGTTGCGCAGTCCCACAATTTCTACCCGGTATCCCGGATGAAGGCCGAAGACGGTATCGCCCATATTGCCATGGGATTGGGACGCACCGTGGTCGAGGGCGAACGCACTCTGCGTTTCTGCCCGGCGTATCCAGACATATTACCGCAGTTTTCGATCATCGATGATATTCTGAAGAATGCGCAGCGCTTTTTTTACGCCCTGCGCATCAAGGATTATCCGGAGGCCCTCAAGTTTCAAAACAATTCAAATCTTGAAAAACGCGATATCGATGATGCCCAGGCTGAACAGCCGGTCAAACTGCTGGCCGGAACATACATCGCCAATGAACACCGAATTCGGGAAACCGCCGCCATCAAAGGGCCCAAGGTCCTGACCTTTGCACGGCTGCTCAACAGCGATGAGTTGCCCCTGGCCGCCATCCTTCAGGAATTGCTGGCCCTGGGTCGTAAAGGGATGGGGTGCCCGGTAGAGATCGAATTTTCCTTGAACGTAGGCGAGGGCGCCGCCGGTGCGCGGGAGTTCTACTTTTTACAAATGCGGCCCATGGCCGGTGGTGTTGAATCATTTGATATCAACATCGCCCCGGAGGATCGAGAAGGGGCCTTGTGCCGGTCCGATCAGGCCTTGGGCAACGGGAAGTACACCCACATCAGTGATATCCTCTTCGTCAATCCCGACGCCTTCGACGCCGGGGCGACGGTCAAAATAGCCGTGGAAATCGGCAGTTTCAACGCCCCTTTAGTTTCGGCGCAACGGCCCTATCTGCTCATAGGGCCCGGACGCTGGGGCAGCGCGGACCGCTGGCTGGGCATTCCGGTAAAGTGGCAGGATATTTCCGGGGTGGGCGCCATGATCGAGATCCGCAACAAGCAGCTGAACGCGGATCCCTCCCAGGGATCCCATTTCTTCCAGAACATCACGTCATTGGGGATTCCATACATTTCGGTTAACGAGAACCGTTCCGACTTCCTGAATTGGGACCAGATGAAAGCGTTTCCGATTAAAGGCTCGGGCGAGTTCATCACCCACGTGCAACTGGATACCCCGCTGATCATCCTTATTGACGGCCGATCCGGTGAGTGCGTTGTCCAGGCCGGGTGAAACCCTAAACAGAAAGACCTATTGCGCCCGGCAAACCCATCCATTGTTCGCTGAGGCCGGCGCTGGATTGGTCTGAGAAAAGCTATCAATTGACCTTGGGTCTGCCTATCTAACCAAGCTAAACCCTTCATCAAGCCAGCCGCTTACGCCACCAATCATTTTTTTTACCGGCCTTCCAAGTTTGGCCAAACGAATTGCTGCTTTTTCCGTACCATTGCAGTGGGGACCGGCACAATAGACCACAAACAGTGTATCCAGCGGGTATTCCCTGAGCGTATCTGCATTAATGCGTGGATGAGGCAGGCTGACAGACCCTTCTATATGGCCGTCAGCAAAAAGTTCCTTGCCACGGACGTCAAGCAGAACGAAGTCCACGCGATTATTGGCAATGGCAGGTAGCGTCAAGAATCTTTCGCACTTTTGATTTGGTGGCCCATCGGTTAAGCTGCGACTTCTTCTTTTTTAAGTTCCGTTAGCAAATTCATATTCAGATACCGTCGTGTTCCCCAGCGAGT
>Ga0126335_1000060_pt1 | contig 48055 bp, 53 predicted proteins | sample OlaspJWI45metaG_FD_108409 | JGI IMG/M metagenome (GOLD analysis project Ga0126335, IMG submission 108409) | Marine gutless worms symbiont microbial communities from Oahu, Hawaii - Olavius sp. 1 OAHU.JWI-45 metaG | ecosystem: Host-associated > Annelida > Digestive system > Unclassified | place... | reverse complement strand
GGCCAACTCGGCGCCCGTGTGCAACATGCATTACGTGCCTTTACACCAAAAGATAAGAAGGCAGTCAAAGCCGTCGCCGAAACTTTCCGTGAAAATCCAAGTATCGATACACGCAGCGTCATCACTGAGTTAGGCATTGGAGAGGCACTGGTTTCCGTACTGGACGACAGCGGGAGCCCGACACCAGTAGAGCGGGTACTCATTCGTCCTCCGGAATCACGTATTGGCCCATTAAATGATAATGAAAGAAAAGAAATACTGGGTCGATCTCCTCTAAAGGGCCGTTATGACGAGGATATTGACCGTGAGTCAGCCTTCGAGTTACTCAAGAAACGCGCTGAAGAAGAATCACGCGTTGCAACTGCTAAAGCTGCCCAACAAGCGGCCGAAAAAGCTCAGCGAAAGGCGGCAAAACAAACACCAAAAGCCCCGTCCACGTGGGCGCCCTCGTCAAAGCATGGGTGAAGCACTCATGAAAAAGCGTGCTGCGTTCTGTTGGTAGCTCTATAGGCAGAAAAATCGCCCGTGGAATTATGGGCTCATTGCTTGGTGGGAAATAAAAGGTACATATACTCAAGGACACCTCTAATATTGCCAGCTTTGGGGGTAATGACCTGAGGCACTGATCCGTATGGTCGCTCCTTCACTAATATGCCAACCTTCCAGCCAACCGAGTTCCATGTATTTACCTGGAGCCCAGATCTCACGCTGGTCACCTTTAACAACATTACCTACGCTATCAAGCAATATAATTTTAACGTTATGCAGTGTCTTTGCGGTGGGGTTACGAAACACGACTACCTGACCCTGACCAAAGAATGAAGGCCTTTCACTCACTTCAATTGCTGTTGCAGTAACCCCAATACCCGGGGGTAAACGCTCAGGTGCAAAGATCAGGACTGATAATGCAATAGCGAAAAAAACCGCCAAAAATATCGACACTGCCTTCATAACCACCCCATTTAGCTAACTAATCACGCCTTATTATGCCTGTTATAATCCCTCTTCATCTACACACCGGATGATTTATCCGCCTGTTCGTTAAATGACCTCAGCCAAACCACTTTTCAGCTATCGCCGGTATTGGGCACATAAATTTACACCGGCACCCTTTCTGCCAATGTCACGTGAAGAAATGGATGATCTTGGCTGGGATTCCTGCGATGTAATTATCGTCACCGGCGATGCCTATGTGGATCACCCGAGCTTTGGTATGGCCGTAATAGGACGAACGCTTGAAGCGCAAGGCTTCAGAGTGGGCATCATTGCACAACCAGACTGGAACAGTACCGAAGATTTCATGAAGCTGGGTAAGCCCAATCTATATTTTGGCGTCACAGGCGGCAATATGGATTCCATGGTGAATCGCTATACTGCTGAACGTCGTATTCGTTCCGATGACGCTTACACACCCAATAATGAAGGGGGCAAACGCCCGGATCGTAGCACTATCATTTATACCCAGCGCTGCCATGAGGCTTATAAAAGGTGTACCCGTTGTCATCGGCGGTATCGAAGCCAGTCTACGCCGTATCGCTCACTTTGATTACTCGCAGGAAAAAGTACGGCGCTCCATATTACTCGACTCCAAGGCGGATATTCTGCTATTTGGCAATGCCGAACGTGCCATTGTCGAACTAACACATCGTCTTGCGAAAGGCGAAGATATCAAAACGATTCGTGATATCCGCGGTACAGCCTTTGCTATTAAAAGTATTCCTGATAACTATGCTGTTCTTGACTCAAGTAATATTGATGAAGCAGGTGAAATAGATGCTCCCGTCAACCCCTATCTGGATACGACTAAGCCTGTTGACTGTAAGACTGATAAACCAGCCAATAACCGGACACAAACAAACGTCGTCTATTTTGAGAAACATTTACGTGCGCTAGACAAAGCCGATACCGTGGTACGACTACCGGGTTATGACCAGGTTAAGAAAGATCCCGTACTCTACGCCCATACTTCTCGTGTCTTACATTTGGAATCCAATCCCGGCAATGCCCGTGCCCTGATACAACATCACGGTAACCGTGAAGTTTGGCTAAACCCACCGCCAATACCATTAGAAACAGCAGAGATGGACAGGGTCTTTGAACACCCCTATCAGCGGGTACCTCATCCTTCTTATGGAGATGCTCGTATCCCTGCTTATGAAATGATCCGTTTTTCCATCAATATCATGCGCGGCTGTTTTGGTGGTTGTAGTTTCTGCTCTATCACTGAACATGAAGGACGCATCATCCAGAACCGTTCAGAAAAAAGTATCCTGAAAGAAATTGAATCCATTCGAGACTATACACCCGGTTTTACCGGCATAATTTCTGACCTTGGGGGACCGACGGCAAACATGTGGCGGTTGTCCTGTAGCGATAAAAAAATCGAAATCAATTGTCGACGCCTGTCCTGCGTATATCCCGGGATATGCAAGAACCTGAACACTGATCAAATGCCACTGGTACAGCTTTATAAAAAAGCACGCAATATCCCGGGCATTAAAAAAATTCTTATAGCCTCCGGCCTACGTTATGACATCGCTGTAGAAACCCCGGAGTACGTCAAAGAGCTGGTCAGCCACCATGTTGGTGGTTATCTCAAGATAGCGCCAGAACATACAGAAGAAGGTCCACTGTCTTACATGATGAAACCCGGTATAGGAACCTATGACCACTTCAAGGAAATGTTTGAAAAATATTCCAAAGCCGCGGGCAAAGAACAATACCTAATCCCGTACTTCATTGCCGCACATCCTGGCACAACCGATGAAGACATGATGAACCTTGCCATCTGGCTAAAGAAGAAAGGTTTTCGTGCCGACCAGGTACAGGCCTATCTGCCTTCACCCATGGCGATGGCAACTGCGATGTGGCACGGGGGCAAGAACCCACTACATAGAGTGAGCCGAACTTCAGAGAATGTATTTTCGCCCAGGGGAAGAAAGCAACGACAATTACATAAAGCATTCCTGCGTTACCACGATCCAGAAAACTGGCCGATATTGCGTGAGGCTTTAAAACGAATGGGCCGCGCCGACTTAATCGGTAATGGCAAAAAACACCTGGTGCCAAATTTTCAACCCAGGGGAACGGGCAAAACCCCTGAGGGTGTCCGAGTCAAAAGGAAACCGTTTCTGACCAAACATACAAGAAACGAACTTGGCACTAAAAAGCATCGGGATAAAAAACCCAAACGTTAGCCGGCTTACTAAGAACCCAACTTACCCAGTAAACAGGCAGTGCTTGGCAAAATCACCTGCTTCATTTGCACTCCATTCTCCCCTTTGGTTTTTCCTTCATATCTGCACACCATTCAGGACTTCCAACTTCGGGAGCGCAACCCGATAGCGGAATCAGTATTAACGCGGCAATTAATGCAATATAAATTTTTTTCAGTACCAGCATATATCTTCTCCTGATAATTAATTCTCTTCCTGTAATTGTAATTCCCACATACGAGCATAACTACCCTGCTTATCCAGTAGCGCCTGGTGTAGCCCCCGTTCAATAATCTGTCCTCCTGCCATCACCAGGATTTCATCTGCATCCACGATAGTCGATAATCGGTGTGCTATCACCAGTGTCGTATGCTCTTCAGCCACTTCCTGCAAGGCTTTCTGGATTTCCCTTTCGGCATGAGAATCCAGTGAAGATGTGGCTTCATCAAAAATCAGTATACGTGGATCTTTGAGTATCGCCCGGTCAATTGCTACCCGCTGCTTTTCTCCACCAGATAGTTTCAAACCACGCTCACCCACCACGGTGTCATAACCATCTGGCAAACCTTCTATGAAATGATGAATATGTGCCTTACGTGCGGCATTGACAATCTCTACTTCCGTTGCACTCGGTCGCGCGTAAGACAGGTTAAACCTGATTGTGTCATTAAATAACACGGTATCTTGTGGCACGATACCAATGGCAGCTCGCATACTTTGCTGTGTGACCGTTGATATATCTTGCCCGTCAATACTGATCTCACCATCACTTACTTCGTAAAAGCGAAACAACAGCCTGGCTAACGTCGATTTACCAGCACCACTGGCTCCTACTACAGCGACTTTCTTACCTGGGGGTATGGTGAAAGAAATATCCTCAAGTATCTGCCTGTCCGGGTTATAGGAAAAACATACATTTTCAAATCGCACTTCCCCCTGTTTTAGTAACAGGTCTTTCGCATCCGATGTATCGGTTATCTCCGGTTGCTTTTCCAACAGGCGTAACATGCGATCCATATCGGCCAGTGCATATTTGATCTGTCGGTAAACAATGCCAAGAAAGCCCAATGGCAGGAATAACTGAATCAGAAATGCATTAACCAATACCAGATCGCCGAGACTCATACGACCTTCAACTACGCCGTTAGCAGCAAATATCATGATCAGTGTGACACCAATGGCAATGATGGATGCCTGGCCAAAGTTAAGTGCCGACATCGACGTCTGGCTTTTCACTGCGGCATCTTCCCATTCACCTAACGTGTTGTCGTATCGTTTCAATTCAAGCTTTTCGTTACCAAAATACTTGACTGTCTCGTAGTTAATCAGGCTATCAACAGCCTGCATGGAGGCCTGTGAATCCATCTCATTCATCTTTAATCGATAGGCCATTCGCCATTCGGTCACCATCAAAGTAAAGATGATATATACGATGACTGTAGCGAAAGTTACTACCGCAAACTGCCAGTCATAATTGATAAACAGGATACCGGCCACCAGCACAAACTCTACCGTTACCGGGATAATATTAAATGTCAGGTAATTCAGAATCGAGCTAACACTTTGCGCACCACGTTCAAGATCACGGGTTAATGCCCCAGTCTTTCGTTCAAGGTGATAACGCAGGGACAAATTATATAAATGCTGTAGTACCCGATTACCCACATGACGCATAGCCCGATAACGAACACGGGCAAACAGGGCATCTCGTAATTCGTTAAACAGCGATGCCGACAACTTCAGAACACCGTAAACCACGAGTAGCATTATTGGCAATTCCAATGCCCGGGCTGAAGGAGTATCCAGCACATCAACGATTTCCTTGAGCACCAGCGGCACGCCAACATTCGCCAGTTTTGCCAAAACCAGGCTAGCCAACGCCATTAACACGCGACCACGATAATCCCAGAGAAAAGGTGTGAGTTTTCTCAGGTTGTTCCAGTCATCACGGTCTTCGTGCGGACGTTCTGTGTAGGCGTGAAAATGAACCATGGTTTTAATACTAACCCGAAGGGTAATTATGCAACACACAGCCGAAGCGTGCGTACACTTAGTAAAATTACTGTAAAATAAACTCTCTCTAAAGAAAGCGCAGCATAACGTATCAGCCAAAAATAAAGATTGAACACGATGTTCTGCAAGCGAGGTTTGGCTTGCCGCAAAAAACAAAGATTATAGATGAGCAGATACAGCAATGGTTTTACCCTGACAAAGGCCTTTCCATATTGGCGGCAGAAGACGAAAAACCGGTGTTTCAGTACGTCAGACCGGATCAGTTTGATTTTTATTTTAGTGATAAAACGAGTGGACCTGCCACAGATCAAATCGAATCACCAGTCACAGGCTTAAACTCTGAGCTAAAACAAAACTAAGAGGATAGGAAATTGGCAAAAATCGAAGTTTATTGTAGTGGATTTTGTAGTTACTGCGTTATGGCAGAGCGACTACTGGAGAGCAAAGGTGCCGAATATGAAGTACTTCGTGTAGACAACGATAGTAAGCTATATGAAGAAATGCTGACGCGTAGTCAACGACGAACCGTACCGCAAATTTTCATAAACGACCAACACATTGGTGGCTATGATGATTTAGCGCAACTAGATCGAGAAGGTGGACTGGATCCATTACTAGCAGCCTGATAAACAGGTTACGCTTTTTACTTAACGTAGTTCTATTCTTACACCTTTGCTTGTAGTCACCAGGTGACTACCTAGTGATGACTGACATAAAAATAACCCTCAAAGGTTATATTAATAATTTTGTACGAAATCTCAGCGCAATATCAGACCTAATCCACCCACTGAATTTTCAACCTATCCTCTGGCAACCCCTTATCCACTAATGCTTTACCTAGATTCGCAATCATCGCCTCTACACCTGATAAGTAAACATCACTATTGGAGGTAATAGCTTCATCACCCTTATCCAGAACAGATAAAAACTGCCCGCAGATATGAGCCTTCTTATCATCATCGCAATCAATTGGCATGCAGTGCTCAAATGCATAGTAATGTAAATTATCAATCGCATCTTCCCATGCACGACAGATATTATGCATATAGTCTCCTTCCGGATTACAGGCGATACGATAAAGCTGAATGTCCTGTTCCATATCCAGCGCAATAACATGTTCTATTAAACTCTTTACTGCAGAGAACCCGGTATCGTAGGAGATAAACAATAGCGGTCTGTCACTTTCTTCATCAAGAATGAATTCCCCGGTAGGACCCTTTACCATCTCCTCTTGATTCAACTTGACATGGTCAAACAAATAATCGCTGAACTCGTCACCATCCAGACGTCGCACATGAAACTCCAGCATCATGCCATTACAGGGACAGCTGGCAATCTGTAAAACTCTTGAACTACCATTGCCCAGCTCTAGTATTGCACTTTGGCCAGCCAGAAATCTCAGCGTATTAGATCGTGGCGTACGAAGTGACAGGATAATGATATCGTCCCTCGCGAAATCAATCTTTTTCACCCTGGCTGATATCTCCTGGTAGGGTACATCTGCGGCACTACTGAATTCACCCGCTTCAATTTCCAGGTCACTCTTTGCCGCACAGGAACAAGTCAAAAAATAACCGGCATCTTTTTCTGCATTACTCAGAACATATTCACCGGTCTGTATGTTATTTATTTCTCCTGAAATCAGGCGTGCCTTGCACTCACCGCAAGAACCATTATCGCACTGGTATTTCATATTATGACCAGCACGAAGACCCGACTCCAGAATTGACTCCTTATCGTGGGTCGGGAAAGTATGACCAGTGGATTGTATGGTAACGGTATACTCCATAGCGACTAACTATAGTGGTAGTTTCCCTAACAACCGATCGAAATGATCAAATATCGGATCTGTCACAGGTTTAAGCTTCTTCCGCATTAAAGTGCCTTCCGCCGTGGTTTGTGCAAATATGGCGCCAACAATAGCCTCAGAAATTTGGGATAACCACATCATCGAATAAAGCAACTGTATCACCCTGTCATCACCCAAATCCTTCAGCAGCATTTTCCATTGTTCCTCTGAACGCATATAGTCAACGCTGCTTGTATCTATCAAGGCATCTGAAAGATCAGAAATCCTTTCCACCTCTCGCGGATATTCACTCATAGGTACAGGTAAAATACCTGCAAGCTTCTCCTGCAGGGTATCCAAAAGATAAACAACCACATCCTGATTCGCCGGCTTTTTAAATACCGTATAAGCAGTATGCAGATAGCCCTGACCAGCTTTACTTACTAACCACAACATAGCCTCCGCATAGGGATTGTCTTTATAGCTTACAAGGTGATGAGCTATTTCAGCATACAAAGGATGCGCTAGCTGCTCATGGGGTAATGTATCCGGCAACGCCTGTAGAAAACCAACCAGATATGCATTCTTGCGTTGGCTGGTTCGCCATAGTTTTTCCTGTTTATCCGCATCTATCAGTGTCGGCTGCAACATCAGTCGTACCGACTCAATCATAGGCCTGGGTTCTGTCTCAAAGGCCAGGTGTTCATATAAATGTTCTGCCAGCACTGGCCCAAGGTCACTTTTCACAACCGATTCTTTCTCCAGCATGCGCCGTGCATTTTCAGACTCTGGCATACACCACCACGCACAATGCCCTAATTCTGGCGTTAACCCGCTGGCATGCACAACTGCAACAACAGCTTCAGGTTCACCCAGCATTAAAAACTGTTGCAGGTTTTCATCTTTAGCCTGCCCCATACGCGTCCATCGACTAATGAATACCGGGTAACCCCCTGGAGAACCAAACACATGTCCGGAAAGAAATTCCCTGACAAGCCTCACATACTGCTCATTCTGACCAGTCGGGTTAAGATCCAAACGTGCTTCACCATCTTCAGTCAGCCCAAAGACCTGCATGCGGTTTTCATCAATGCGCACGGCGCGCACATCCTGCGCCATCATGACATTAAGTTTTAGCAAATCCTCGCCAGAGAGTTGCATAATCTAATTTAGCTGTATTCGCTGACCAAACGGCACAGGGGACTTGCCTTTAACTAACCAGATAATAGGAAATACAGGTTCAGCCTCCGGAAAATTGCCTTGTGCGTCTGTGAAATAAACCAGTAGATCAGGCGGCTGATCGCACTGGTTTACCCAATCAATAGCCGGGCAAAAATCAGTACCCCCACCACCCTGTAAATCTTCAGGTATCTGCATTTCCTCCCACGCCTCATAAACCCATGGACCATCTTCCGCCATCCTGGCATCGCAGGCATGCAGTGTAACCCGGGCTCGCATCTGCCCCTTTATGGCATTTATTTCACTCACAAAGCTACTCATTTCATCATCAACAATCGAGCCACTCGTATCTAGAATAACCGTAAGATTAATTTGCGAACTGCGTAAACTGGGATAAATAGCTCCACCCGCTTCCCGCCGGGATGACGGACGCGTGAAACTATAATCGTCTCTGGCTACAGCTGTCATGTAGCGAGCCAGCAACATGCGCCAGGGAAGCTGTGGTTGCAGAAGATGATCCACCATCCTCGCCATACCGCCACCCAGTTTGCCTGCTTGCATGGCCGTTTGCGCCGCACCTGCCATTCGCTGCTGCCACTGCACTGCCAGGTCTTCTTTTTCACCTTCTTTTAGTGGCGGTGGTGGTGCACTTCCCTCCCCTACATTTTGTTCTGCCTCTGATTTGGCTCCTGAACCTTCATCTGAGTCCTTATTACCACTAGAGGAATCCTCACTCTTCTCAGCATTTTGTTTGTCTATTTCCTGTTGCTTCTGAATGTCTTTTTCATCCAGGCCCGAATCACCTGCCTGGCTATCATCATCTTCACCCGAATCCTGATCATATAAATGCTGATCCAATGGATCCTGGTCCAGCTTGTCATCAATTAGTGGGTAAATTTCCTCTGCCGTCATACCCTCATATTCTTTGAGATGTAATGCGTCTGATGGCGGAGTCAGTCCATCATTGATTAATAACGGGTTGATAGCAAAATCACAGGCTATATCCCAACGATGTTTGTCGCGATGTTGTCGACGAGAAAAGTGCAGCAATGCACAATGCAATGCATCATGCGCTAACATAAACTGCGTCTGCTCCAAAGATAGCCCATCGATGTATTCGCGATTATAAAAAAATGACCTGGCATCAGTGCCAGTGGTTTTACACCATTCTGTTGCATCAATTAGCGGCAGACGTAAGACCAGAGCTCCGAGAAATGGCCTATCGAGGATAAGCTTGGTTCGCGCTGCGCTTAGTTTGGTTTCTACAGAGTCAGACATTTTTTCAGTGTAAAAGAGACAAAGAGTCCACTAAATGAATGAACAACAGAAAACCCGGTACTCAACGCTCCCTGTTTCACAGTAACCACAGTCATCAAGAATACAGCATGACATCCGCAATCTTTTTTGCCCATTGAGCAAACTCAGGTACTGAAAAGAGTGGCTCACCTATTGCGCGATGCATATCTGAAACCAGCATGACACCCATTTCTTTTTGCGGAAAACTGCTGGCATAGTTAAGGATATGGCCAAAGACTTCGCTGGCGTTATCATCCTCTTTAGCTCTAATTGCGCGACCAACCAAAGCTGTAGCAACAGCATATTGCAAATCAATTTCCCTGGGCACAGCAATATCATCACCGGAAATAATGGCGTCAATATCTGGCAAATTATCCAGATTATCAACAAAGGCCTTGAGTTCAATACCCGCTGCTGGACCTACGCAGGCCTGTAAAGTACCAGTCAGCAAATCAGATGAGTCATGAAACTTCTGTAAAGCACGATGGCTAAACTCCCATGAACGTGGTGAAGGAAAGGCAACCGGATTATGTGCAGGATCAAAATCAAATAACAATTCGGGCCGGAAACGTAAGAACGCGATAACACGCTCATCGATCTGATTCTTCCAGGCCCATGCCACCCAATCATCCAGATGCACATCAAATTCATAATGCGAAAAACGATTCGCCAGAGGCGCAGGCATTGTATATGTTACCCCCCGATCACCCTGGCGGTTGCCGGCAGCAAAAATCACCCAGCCTTCAGGTACTTCATACTCTCCTAAACGGCGATCAAGTATCAGCTGATAAGCAGCTGCAGAAACCGTCGGTGGAGCAGAGGTAATTTCATCAAGAAATAAAACACCCCTTGCTCCATGACGCCTGGCATTAGGCAATAACGATGGAACTGCCCATTCTACCGAATCCTCAGTTCTAAATGGGATGCCACGCAAGTCTGACGGTTCCATTTGTGACAAGCGTATATCAATCACCTGGACATTATTCTCTTTGGCAATCTGACCAATCAACTGGGATTTACCCACACCAGGAGCACCCCACAGCATTACAGGGGTATGGTGACCACGCTCTGCACTTTCAAATTCCTGATTTAATACATTATGTAATTGAGCTGGTCGCATATGTTGGTTCTTCAGATTAAATAGTGTTTTTTACTTTGATTTCTTTTTTGCATGGCTCGGGTCATTGGGATTATCAAAAATAAAACGATGATCACCCTGCTCGATTTCCACATAATCCAGCCTGGTACCTTCAAGTATCGGCTGATCTTCGGCAGCAACAACAACGGTTACAGTCCCTGCGGCATCCTGACTGTCACCATCCTTTATGCCCTCATCATCAAAGCCCATTTTATAATCTAGTCCGCCATCTTTGGTACGAACTGCCGCAATACGCAAAGGTAAACCTTTCGCATCAGATTCCTTTGCTGCCATTTCCACCATGATTCTGGCGGCATCAGTAACCTCAATAACCATATTCTTCCTCATTCATACATACTTTAATAAATTCGGTAAATTCGCTTACCCAATGTTTGCTTTGGGTATCTCGCAAATGCGAATAGCTAGCCAGTGTATTCTTATACAACAATCCATCTTTACCATCGGTAATACCCTGCCCCCTGACAACATCATAAGCAAATTTCACATTATCACCTATATTCTCAAGACTGGAATAATGAAATTCATGTGCGGGTATAACCCTATCCGACTCATGTAACCAGATATTCTCTGGAGTTTCTTTTAGTTTCACATATCCTCGGCCTTGCGGACGTTCATGCATGACTACATCTGCTGGTAAAGCTCCGGCCATAGGCAAGCTATCACCCTGCCATTCAATCTGTCGACAAAGATACATCAGGCCACCGCACTCTGCATACACTGGCATCTGTTGTTCTACAGCACCTCTAATACTATCTCGCATGGACTGATTAGCGCTCAGCTGCTCCATGTGCATTTCTGGGAAACCACCACCTATAAACAGTCCATCAAGTTCTGGTAATTGAGCATCATGAATCAAGTCTACAGGTACTAGCTCAGCACCTGCTTTTTCAAATGCCTGCAAGTCATCCTGATAATAGAATCCAAACGCTGAATCCTGGGCAATACCTATACGCAGTTCAGGCTCACATAAATCTATCGCAGTATGCACATCTCGATTCAAACGCTTTATATCCAGATACTGGATTAACTGCTCTATATCAACCTGACGCTCGATATGTTCACGTAGCGCATTTATTTTATTCTCTGAGTACTCATACTCATTACTTGGTACTAACCCAAGATGTCGCTCATCAATCATCAAATCTGGATGACGATACACAGCACCTAAGACCGGCACATCTGTATATTCACCGAGTGCAGCTCGTAATTTTCTCTCATGCCGTTCTCCTGCCACCTTATTCAATATTACCCCAATAATATTGATGTCATCATCAAACAGTTGATAACCTCTTAGCAATGGCGCAATGCCACGAGTGACACCCTGCACATCAACGACCAGAATAACCGGGACCTGTAACTGTTTTACCAGTGCCGCATTACAGTCACTTCCTAATGGATCTACTCCATCAAACAGGCCCTTATTCCCCTCAATAAAACGGATATCTGAATCATCCAGATGACGATTCCACAGGTCATCTATTTCATGAATACTTTGTGTATTAAAGTCCAGATTAAAGCATGGTCTACCGGTGGCCTTAGTTAGCCAGAGTGGATCAATATAATCGGGACCTTTCTTATAGGGCTGTATCTGATAGCCGCGTTGATACAACGCAGCGCAAAGGCCGATACTAATCGTGGTTTTACCGGACGATTTATGGGCAGCTGATATTAAAACACGGGACATGGAAGATGCCCCGGCTATTAATGTCGGGGTATATCAGTGATATTAACTTACGCTGCAGCCTTAGCGGGCTCAGCAACATAGTGAGGGTCAAACACTTCATCTGCCAGACTTTGCGGCAGAAATCGCAGCACGCTGATACCGATAACAACCATAATCATAGCAAGCCCAATACCCATGCCGGCTCCCAGCAGAAATTCAGGCAATGATGCAGAGTAAGCAGCAGGAACACCATCCATAAAACCACTATTAACAACTTCCATACCGGGGAAGATCTCTAATGGATAAGCCTGACCACCAATAATGACAACATACATCTGCGCAAGACCACCCAGGATAACCAGCATAGAGGCCAGTGCAATCATGGAGCGCTTCTTACTTAAGGAGGTAAACAGTAATGCGAGTGGCACGACACCTCCAAGAAGAATCTGAAACCACCAGAAAACAACCGAGTACTGTGCGCCACCGTTCTCACCTAGCAAAATAAATGATTCCACGCCATGGTGCTCTGTCGCATAGAGATTAGTCAGGTGATACACAAGGACGAAATACAAAACAGCACTGACAAATACAGCAAGCAGATTCTTCAATCGACGTAGGACTTCATCACCCAGTTCGCGACCAGTCCAATTATATGCGGCCATTAATACAAGTATGAAAATTGCCATTCCAGCCGCAAACGACATAATAATAAACATTGGCGCGAGGATCGCAGCATCATAAGCCTGACGAGCAACCAAAAACCCAAAGATAGAGCCTGTACCAGTGGTCAATATCAGGCGCCAGATAAAGGCGGCTGTGCCAGCTATCTGAGTGTACTTATTCATCTTCTTCTCCAGCATAAACCAGAGGTAGATACCAACAATAACGAAGAAACCGTTATACAGAAGCTGATTCCACGCAAAGATAGACTTAAGATTCAATTGGGTCATCGCAATAATTAAACGGTCAGGGCGACCCAGGTCAAGCACCAGCACAGCTAGCCCCCCGGTTAACAACGCAATGGCCAGGAGCGCAGATAGCGGCGCCAACGGTTTATAGGCCTTCTTGCCGAACACAGATGCAATAGATGCAACATTTAATGCACCTGAGGCAGCTACTATCAAATAAACTGCAAAGATGTGCGGCATTCCCCAGACAATCTGGTTTGTCATACCAGTCACATAATGGCCATGATGTTCCATGTACATAGACGCAGAGAAACCAACAAGCATCATGGCGCCAAGCACACCCAGTAAGGCCCAATAGCCTTTGCTTTTCCCTTCAATCTGTGAATATTTCAATGGTTTCATATTAGATTAGCCTTACCTGATAAACTTAAATATTGCGGTAACGAACACCCTGATTGAGGCCTAGATCAGCACGCAACTGGCGGCTTGGATATTGCTTTAATTCCTGTGAAATCCTGCTATCTGGATCATTCAGATCACCAAATAGCATTGCATCATGTGTGCATGCTTCTACGCAGGCTGTCGTACCTTCGCCAGCATCAACTTTATGCACACAGAACGTACAGGACTCAACTGTTCCTTTGCCGCGTGGCGCGTGGGCTTTCTGGTTCTCTACATCTTCATGAATAAAAGATCGTGCTTTATAAGGGCAAGCCATCATGCAATAACGGCAGCCAATACATATATGTTTATCTACCAATACTATACCGTCAGCACGCTTAAATGAGGCGCCAGTGGGGCAGACATCAACACATGGGGGATGCTCACAATGTTGACATAGCATAGGCAAGCCATACTCTTTGCCTGATTGTTTGTCACGAAGCTGTACTTTTCTAATCCATTGCGCATCTGTGGCAGGACGTCCTAATTGATGCACACCATTTTCCTCGTGACATGCACTGACACAGTCACTACAACCATCGGCGCATTTATTAGCATCAATCAACATACCCCAACGTACTTTATCAGTTACTGCTTCACCAGGATCACGTGACGCATTGGCAACACTATAAAGTACAACACCTGGGGCAATACTTGCTACAGCGGAACCGGCTGCGGCCTTTTTCATAAAAGACCGTCTGGATTGATCAGTCATATTCTCACTCATAATCAGTATCCAATCCTGTTATTCATACGGATTAGTCATCGCTGACTTACGCATTTTATTTTCACCATCAGGTGTTGTTCGGTGACAAGCAAAGCAATCAATAATGACCGCGGCATAGCTATGACAACTTTGGCAAAACTGTCCTTCATCATCAACAGAAACAGCTTCACCTTTATCATCGTATCCTACATGGCAGTCAATGCAGTCTTTCAAGGAGTATTTCGCAGTAATACCACGAATGCCCTTGTACATGGTTTCATCACGCTGATGCTGGATCATATTCATATGCCCACGACGCATCACATCTGTAGGCTCCACACACTTTTCACCAGCAGGCTCAGGATATTTCAGTAATCCTGCTATTGAACCATCACTAGCAAGAACACCGCCGCTCATAAATACAACACTGGCAAATAGTAGAGAGATAAGAAATGGTTTCATCGGATTTCCTAATTAAAGGCCCATACCCATATCAATATAACCGGTCGGACATACATCCGAGCAGATATGACAACCCACACATTTACTATAGTCAGTATCAACGTAACGACCTGTGGTGTAATCAGATTTTTTAACACGGAAGACTGCATCCTGTGGGCAGTAAATCACGCAGTTATCGCACTCAAAACACAGGCCACAACTCATACAGCGTTTTGCTTCCTCTACAGCATGCTCTTCAGGCAGACCAATTAAGCGTTCTTTAAAGTGACCTAGCACTTCAGATGAGGATGGAACGTCCTCATCACGCTTATGGCGTGGTTCAGGATCAAAATGTGCAAGGAAAATCATGTCTGAAGAAATAATTTCGTCTTCAGCCCGATCTTCATAGTTGTGTATTGCAAAATCGCCTGTAGATGTACCACGTAAACCCTGATCAATAGGACGTGGGCCATTCTCTGCGCTTGAATCATAATGGCTTGGCGCATGGTCCGATTCAACCAGCTTGTCGATCATATCAAAATGATGCACGTCTACTTTTGGGCGTTTCTGGAAATCTTTTTCAGATAAATACAGGTCTATATTATCGACAGCTATGGAAGCCTGACCAATTGCAGTTGTCAGCAAGTGAGGACGAACAATATCACCAGCCACAAAATGTCCGGGCTTGCCTGGCACTGCATAATTTTTATCTGCGTCGATCAGGTTGCGGTCATTTGCCATCGCTTCCAGGCCTTCCATGTCGCCACCCTGACCAATTGCAGAAACTATTAAATCAGCTTCAACAACCTCCTCAGTCCCCTCAACAGGTACCGGACGACCATCCTGCATTTCACAGTTAGCAATCTTGAGCCCAGTCGCACGACCATCATCACCCAGAATCACTTCAACTGGCATGACACCATTCTTGATCGTAACACCTTCAGTCAATGCATCATTAACCTCGTGTTCAGCCGCAGTCATTTCGTCTAGCTTAAATAAAGATGTCAGAGTCACCTCTGCACCTTCGCGTGCAGCGGTAACAGCCGCATCGTGCGCAACATAACCATCGCGTACGACCAGTTCTGGACGGTCACTTGGATTTGTGTGTTCAATATGACCCAGGCGACGAGCTACAGATACAACATCAATAGACGTATCACCACCACCCACACATACCACTTTATCGGCAGTTACATGCATTCGACCTTCGTTAAAAGCCTTTAGGAATGCGACACCACTGACACAGTTAGGTGTACCTTCCCAACCATCAACCGGTAATCCACGACCACTTTGACAACCTAGCGCCCATAGAACCGCATCAAATTCCTTTTCAATTTCCTCAATGGAAACATCCCTGCCAACACGAGTCTTCATACGAGTTTCAACACCCATATCAATGATACGTTTAATTTCTGCATCCATTGTATCGCGCGGTGTACGATAACCTGGAATTCCATAACGCATCATGCCGCCAAGGTGCTCGTTATCATCAAATATGGTTGCGCCATGGCCTTTACGACGCAATTGATAGGCTGCTGCCATACCTGCAGGTCCGCCACCTATGATGGCTACCTTTTTGCCTGTTTCATTTTCTGCCGCTTCAAACGTATAGCCATTGGCTATCGCGGTATCTCCGATAAACTGTTCAATAGAGTTAATACCAACAAAATCTTCTACTTCATTTCGGTTACAACCGTCCTGACAAGGCGCAGGACAAACACGACCCATCATGGCAGGAAAAGGGTTAGCGTCAGTAGAACGACGGAAGGCATATTCTTGCCAGCTCATATCACCTGAAGGTTTCTCCATGCCACGTACAATCTGGAGATAGCCACGAATATCTTCACCTGATGGGCAACTACCCTGGCATGGGGGAGTACGATGTACATAAGTCGGGCAGCGGTGAGAATGATCTTCGTTGAAGATCTTATCTTCCATACTATCCCATTCGTGATCACCTTCACGAAACTTACGGAACGTATGACCTTCACCTTTATAGGTTTTACTCCATGGAGTTGCCATTTTTCATTCTCCTGTATATTTACTACTATATTTCAATTCGAATTATTGCTTGGCGCCCAAGACAATCGCATTGCTAACCAGCTGATGGACACTTACGATCATGTCCATTCCCATGCCGTAATAAGGCAGGACTTTTGTAAATTGGGATTTACATATTGCGCAAATAGCCGCCATATGAGTAACGCCATCTTCTTCAATTACACGCTTCAGTGCATCCATACGAGGCACTGCGCCTTTAACACGCAATTCCATTAAGTCATCGGTCAACAAACCACCACCGCCACCGCAGCAAAATGTGCTGTCATGAATGGTTTCTGGCGCCATATCAACAAAATTATTAACGGAAGCCTTGATAACTTCTCGAGGTATGGTGAACTGGCCACCAGGGTTTGGTCCCATACGGGTTGCACGAGCAACATTACATGAATCATGAAAAGTCAGAATCATGTCATCATTTGCGGATGGATCCAGTTTGATCGCATCACGCTGTATCAGGTCATGTGTAACTTCCAATATATGCTGGGGCACAGGGTATTTTGGATCCAGAAAGTCAAATGGACCTGCGAGTGTATTTAGAAAGCTATACGCCACACGCCATGCATGACCGCACTCACCGAAAACTATACGTTTAACACCTAGATCGAGTGCCGCTTCGCGGATACGCATAGATACATTACGCATATTTTCATATGAACCAATGAACATACCAAAGTTGGCAGCTTCTGAAGCATGAGAACTCAACGTCCAGCTAAGTCCAGCCTCGTGAAAGACTTTGCCGTAACCAATCAAACCATCAACGTGTGGCTCCGCAAAAAAATCAGCAGACGGGGTTACCAGCAGGATATCAGCACCCTTCTGATCAAGAGGATATTTAACTTCAACTCCATCATCATCAAGCACATCTTCTTCCAGACCTTCAAGCGTATCGGCCAATGCTGGCTCAGGTAATCCGAGGTTATTACCAATCTTGAAAACCTTGGCAATAATTTCATTACAGTACTTCTGCCCCATACCAATGTCATCGAGAATCTCCCGAGCTGCCATAGATATTTCGGCGGTATCAATACCATAAGGACAAAAGACAGAACAACGACGACACTGTGAGCACTGGTGATAATAGCTATACCAATCATCCAGAGTTTCTCGAGTCAGATCCTCAGCGCCGACCAGCCACGGGAAATACTTGCCCGCAAAAGTGAAGTAACGACGATATACTTTACGAAGCAAGTCCTGGCGACCAACAGGCATATTCTTTGGATCTGCCGTGCCAAGAAAATAGTGACATTTGTCTGTACAGGCACCACATTTAACACAGGCATCAAGATAAACCTGGAAGGACCGATACTTTCCTAACAGGTCACCCATCTTATTAATCGCACGATCATGCCAGTCGTCAACAAGTTCGCCGGGAAAATTAAGCGGCTCCTGATGTTCTGGCTTGGCAATAAATGGCGAACTGTGCGCCATAGTGCCCTCTTTAACTTCGGGAACTTCCGTATCTAGCTTTAATTCTGGTATTTCAAAATCGGGCTTAGCCATGTGTCATTCCTGATTAAATATACGCTATTACGATTCGAGCTTTTTAGCCCAATCGGCGATATGGCGTTGCTCACGTGGGTTATCCACCTGGTTACGCGTGGGGCTAAAAAAGATACCTGGCGCATGTAGTAATTTGCTAAATGGGAATATGATCGCCAGCAAGGCAACCAGCAGCAGATGAACAACCAAAGGAAAGTTAACTGGGAATTCATGACCAGAACTTGTGGAAATTAAATCCATCATGAAAGCCTTGAGTAAAACAACATCCGTGGGAATAATAAAACTCATCATAATGCCGCTGATAGTGATTATGAGTAGCAGTATAAGCATCAGATAATCAGATGGCGCAGAGATATAACGAACACGATCGACGAATATACGACGACCTAACAAGCCCAACAGACCTGCGAGCATCATTAGACTTGCATATTGACCGGCAAATTGTACAAGCCAGTTATTTATCAACGGCCATAGAAAAAAGTCTGGGCTTATTACATAGCGCAGGTGGCGAACAAAGGCCAGCAAAAGACCCAGGTGAAACATCCAGCTAAATATCCATGTCCACTTGGTGGAACGGAAGAGACTTTCAAACAGCACAACCTCACGGGCCATTCGAAAAACAACGCCAGCCTGTGTAGTTGGCGCAGGCATTGTTGGAATTTTTAAAGGCGCTGGTGTATTCCAGTACTGACGTATCTTTAATGCAACGCCGACAATCAGTACACCCAGCGATATATAAAATAATGTAGCGAACAGAAACGTCAAGGCATCACCCTCAGAGCATTAAAGAATAAAATTGGATAATAGTCGGTGGCTAATTACCACCGACTATCAGCGAGTTACGTAAATTATACGCAGCCAGTTGGCTTGGGTAGACCTGCGTAACGGCAGGCTTGCTTACCAGGGCCATAAGGATATAGCTCGTACAGATACTTACTGTTACCTTTTTCTTTACCCAATTTCTTGCCAACAGCTTTTGTCAGAACGCGAACCGCTGGGGCAATTTGATACTCTTCGTAATATTCGCGAAGGAAGTTGATAATCTCCCAGTGATCTTCAGTCAACTCAAGATCATCTTCTTTAGACATAACGTCTGCTACACCAGGCTCCCAGTCATTAAGATTAGACAGATAACCTTCCTCGTCAGTTTCCAGTGTTTTACCATTTACTTCGATAGGCATTTGAATTACTCCTGTGAAAAAATTTAAATAATGAAATTGATCTCGATTACTACAACCAGGACTGAACAGAGTCTTTGGCATCAACCAGATCAACAAATCCTGCATAGTCAACGATATTAATGCCATCAACCAGCTTATCTTCAGCGACACCCCTGGCAGCCAGATCCGAACCCAGTACAGAGACATCAAGACCATTCAGTTTTTCGGCGGCACTACCAGCCCTAACTGCGGCATACACGGCATCTTCAATCAACAATACGGTATCACCGTCTTTGGCATAGCCTGCTGCCATCTCCACGCTGTTCTTTTCATATGGAGATTTATTTACAATATGTAATATAGACATAATAAAACCCCTTAGAAATTAAACATAATGTCTTGTTCAGACATCACGTCGGCCAATTCGGCACGACTTACCAAATGAATTGAATCCCGCTCAGCCCAGTCATCATCTTCGTCTTCCCAGACCAGATGTTGTAAATCATCCAGCGTCAGACCACGCTCATCCAATGATTCTTTCTCGACATAGATCTTGGTAACTTCATAGTCCCCAAGTGCAGAATATGTAGCAGAAAAATTCTTCATGCCAGCAGCTTCGGTATTTTGACCTTTAGTCAGCTGGTATACGCCGTCGTCCATGAATGCCAGACTAACGTCCTGATCAAACGCCGCGCCAATCAGCACGACTTCAAGTGATTCCCAGGCATAGATAGTGCCATAAGGCGCACGACGATTGACGTACATTAACTTTTTACTTTCTTCAGCCATGATCGCCTCCTAATCGCCAAATACGACCAGACGGTCGCTCTGAACTGCACCTTCAATCAGCTGGCCCAGACCCGAAATACGGAATCCTTCAGCGATATTGGTTGCATCCTTGCCATTACGTTCTGCTTCACCATCGTCAACAATTCCACGACGTTGTGCTGCAGCCACACAGATCACGAGATCCAGATCATGCTCCTTGGACAATTCTGACCAACGATTCACCACATTACGATCGTCCTGTGGAGGTGTAGTCAAACGGGTACCGTTATTCACACCATCATGATAGAAAAAGACACGAAATATTTCGTGGCCCTTATCCAGTGCCGCCTTAGTGAAGTGGTACGCAGAATCAGAAGCCTGATGCTGATACGGCCCTTCATTTACCTGAATAGTTAACTTCATTATCTTTACACCCAATTAGAAACGGATATGCGTTGAAGAGTTCAGGCTTTGACGAGCACCACGCCAGTTATCAATATGAAACTTGGTAAATGGTAACTCGGTCATTTCAAAAAAGCGTGGCCAACCGATACGCTCAACCCAGTCATTCAAACGCTCCCAGTCACGGGCATCTTCCTTGTAGGTGCTCAGAATCTTCTTAACGATAGCCGTAGCTTCTGGCCAGCGAGGAGGATTATTAGGTATACCAGCAGCAACCAGTTTCTGAAATGTTGGCTTGGAACGCGCATTAGAGTGATTACCACCAACCCATACAGCCAGCTTAGTGTGCTCCGCATCATTAATCTGCATTGGAGGACATGGGGGGAAGCAGGCACCACAACAGATACACTTCTTCTCATCCACTTCCAGTGAAGGTTTGCCATTTACCATTGCAGGACGAATTGCAGCAACAGGGCAACGAGCAACAACCGTAGGACGCTCACAAATATTTGCCACCAGATCATGGTTAATCTTTGGCGGCTTGGTGTGCTGAACGTTAATGGCAATATCACCCTGACCACCACAGTTAATCTGACAGCATGAAGTTGTCATGTGTACACGGTTAGGCATTTCTTCAGCTTTAAACTCATCGATGAATTCGTCCATCATTGATTTAACAACACCTGACGCATCAGTACCCGGGATATCGCAGTGCAACCAACCCTGAGTATGCTACAGCATGGCAACTGATGGACCTGTACCACCAACAACAAAACCAGCTTCTTCCATTGCTTCGATCAGCGGATCAACTTTAGCTTGATCAGTAACCGTCACCTCAATGTTAGAACGAATAGTGAAACGGACATAGCCATCACCTTTCTCGTCAATAATGTCCATCAGTTTGCGCAGAGAGAAGACATCCAGAATACGTTGAGTACCAACACGTACAGTCCAGACCTCATCGCCCATCTTGGATACATGATGTAACACACCAGGACGTGGACGATCATGATAATCCCACAGACCATAGTTTTTACGCAATGCAGGGTGCATATATTGCCAACCGTCCGGGGCACCAGACTCAATCGGCATACGTGGTTTATCTTTCTCAGCCATTTTTTACTCCAAATTTCAGGTAATACCAGCTCATAAGCCTTGCTTTTTCAGGCCCGACTCATGAGGGAAACAGTAATTATTAATTAATAAAAAGCTTTAAGCAGACTTCTCTTCAGCTTTGCGTTGAAACCATTTATCGGCTTCTTCATCCCAGGTATCCATGCGAACATAGCTACATTGACGAGGATTGCTAACCATATTTGGATCAACCTCAATACCAACGCCTTCAAGGAAGTTAACCAGGCCGATACGCTCGATCATTTCACCAGTACGCTCATGCTCAAGTGCGTTCTCAGCAAAGAAATCAATGGTCTCTTCAGCGATTTCGACTAAACGCTCGTAATCCTCTTCAGTTTCCAGCTTCATAAAAGGAATTACAACAGTACCCATCAGGTCACCGATCTTCAGGGTACGCTTACCACCGATCAGCATGGTAATACCGTGGTCATCACCTACAGACAGAGCCTTGGTCATTACGTTAATACAGTGCATACAGCGTACGCAGTTACGGTTATCAACTACAATTTCATCGCTGTCTGTCAGGCTAATAGCATTAGTTGGGCAACGAGTAATCACATTATCGACAACATATTGACGGCCTTTAGCCTCAACAAATGCTTTAACTCCATCTTGCTTAATCTTGATGTCATCACGCCATGTTCCAATGATTGCCATATCGGCACGCTCAATAGCATTCTGGCAATCGTTAGGACAACCAGACACCTTGAACTTGAACTTATAAGGAAGTGCAGGACGATGTACGTCATCGACAAAATTATTTACCAGCAGGCGGTGAATTTTCATTTCGTTCGCACATGATTGCTCACAGCGAGCCGCGCCAACACATGACATGGCAGTACGAACACACGGGCCAGCACCACCCAGGTCCCAACCATACTCATTAATTTCATCGAAAAAGTGCTGAACATTTTCGGTATCAGTACCGATAAACATGATGTTACCTGTCTGACCATGAAAGGTTTGCAGGCCTGAGCCATACTTCTCCCAGCTGTCGCTAAGCTGGCGTAGCATATCTGTGGTGTAATAATTTGCGGGGGGCGGCTGCACTCGCAACGTGTGGAATTCTTTTGATTTGGGGAACATATCACCCACTTCGGAGAAGCGTGGAATAATACCACCACCATAACCAAATACGCTCACGGTACCGCCTTTCCAGTAACCCAGACGCGTATTGTATGAGTGCTCTAACTGACCCAACAGGTCATTGGTCACTTCATTGATGCGCTGATCAGGGTGCTCGTCACGTAAACGTTTGATCCCAGAAATAAAACTTGGCCATGGTCCATCTTCAAGCTGATCGATCATTGGAGTCTTACGAGGCTCTATCGTCATTATGCTTCTCCTAACATTTTTCTATTTAACTTTAAGTTTGTATGTTGGCTCTACCTGCCAGCAACCAAATTGCTCCATACAAGCGTGGCTTATGCGAACATCCGCGCATCTTATCTGAGAACCCTCTTTTGGTAATCCTCACCAATGGGGGGAGAGGGATAAATCGGTCTATCCCATAAGAGACAAACACTTGAAATCTTGTGCTTGTACCTACATCAATGCCCTATATATTATATATTGGGCATTGTAGCATTTACGTACACAGGACATTCTCTCCATCTCACAATGCGGGTGCGAACATTAGACGCACGGTGCCAAAACGTCAACCAGACTAAACATAGGGTTTATACCCCCATAACTAAAAATCAATGAATACCGATTCAGATAATCCATTTGATCTCCAGAATACCGATGCCTATCTGGAATGGCGCGCTAATAAACTCGATTCACTTCAACATGCCACACTACAAGCTGTAGAAATCGATAACCCCGCAGCCATCACGCCGGAAGAATCCCAGGCATTGTCATCTCAAATCGCTATCTACAACGCAGCAATATTCAAACTAATGACAGACCCCGACGCCGGCGGCAAGATACTAAAATCATTTGGCTCCCAGTTTGATCTACATCATCTAGACAGCAATTTATACGCAAATGACAATGACATATCCGAACTACGTGTCATAGAGGGTGAGCGGCGCGGAGAATATATTCCTTATACTAATCGTCAGTTAGGCTGGCACACTGACGGTTATTACAATCACCCGAACAACACCATCCGGACATTTATCTTGTATTGCGTTAACAATGCCAGTGAAGGCGGCGCCAATCAGTTCCTGGACCCGGAGCTTGCCTATATTCATCTACGTGATCAGGACAGTAGGCTCATTGAAGCTCTCATGCAGCCAGATGCTTTTACTATCCCGGAAACCATTGAGGAGGGAAAAATGGTCAGGCCTCAGCAGAAAAACCCAGTTTTTAAGGTTGACCAGGATTCAGGACGGCTGCTAATGAAATATACGCAGCGTAAAACCCATATTATTTGGAACCAGGACGAAGATACACAGACAGCCCTCTCTCTCTTGGGGGACTTGTTAGCGAGTGATTCAGATCATATTCTGAATATACGACTAAACCCTGGTGAGGGCGTGATCTGCAATAACGTGCTGCATAATCGCAGCGCTTTTACCGATAACCCTGAGCACCCACGCATCATGCTACGTGCTCGCTACTACGATAGATTTAGAGAATACTCAGATGCTTAATCTTAGCGAAGTCATCATGCAACACCATGAACTAGAATCCTTCCAGCAACTGGTTGATATTATCAAGCAACGTGCACTGGATGGTGAAATTCATTTTCGCATGGAAGTAAAACCTCCCTACCCCGATACGCCAGAGGACTGGGAAGACCGGTTAGAAATGGCATTTTATGAGCCAAATCGAGCATAAGAACCTATGAGCAGCAGAAACCTTAATACTGATCTACCTGACTCCATGATTACGCAGGACGATTTAACAGCCAGCGACACCGCTGAAGCACGATTGATGGCAATTGAAGATCGATTAAAAACAGTCAAGCTATCAGAGCAGGAAACACTGCGTACCTATCTGGAAAAAACACGATTATTAACTGAAGTTGATAAAAAAGTGGAAGCCTGGGACCTGGCGCGCACTACATTTGATGCCTATATGGAAAAAAAGGACTATGAGGGTGCAGTCGATGCCTGTGACGCCCTATTCCTTACCGAACAGGACGGCTCTCTTGCCGCGCTGGGCATGGGTGTCTGGCTGGGAGTCACATTCCCTATTGACCCAGACCTGAGTGTTGCTTTGCTTCAACACATTATCGACGAGACCCCAGATGATTCAGACGGTGCTGCCGTCGCAGCCGCTACAGCACATTACATCGCAGATATTCGCAGCAAAGACAAACAAAGAGACAAACTCTTGTTTTTTACAAACCAGATGCTGGGTAACGTTGCACGGCGGCATAGTGAAATTGAAACCCAGGAACAATACGAATTCTGGATCAATAAAATGGAACTCAATGACCCGGCAAAATTCCTGATTCGACTGCGCAATGTCGTAGACGTACTGGTGCAGGAAGACTGGTGGTTTGATCGTGAGAGCCTGCAGGCTGAAATTCCGGACAACTAGAAAATATCGTGAGCGATTCAGACATATGGAACTGGCAGGAAGATGAAGGCGACGATAGCCAGCCTCTTCAATCTGAACAAGTTATTGACCTGAGCTATAAGCTCAAGTGCCAATGCCTGCATGTCGATCATACAGCCGCGTTACACCATGCAATTAATGGTGCCCTCCCATGGTTCAGCAAAGAACCATTGGCAGGACTACACCTGGTTTATGTGGCCGGCTCACAAAATGGCTGGATGCGACCAGAGGAGCCGGATGAATTACTTTACCTATCCCAACGCACGCGCCTGACACTCAGAGTGCCAGTAGACAGGATTGAAGAAGCCATGGAATTGACTGGCCAGATACTGGATATCGCGGGTAATGAGATGGAAGTGGGAAAAACAAACAAAAAACCGGTTATGGTCAACGATATCCTGTTTTCCCGCCACGTGATCGCTCACGATGATAACGATGAAAATGAATTTCTCAGCACTTCAGCAGCTCAACTTAAACAATTGGGTATCCGCTTCAGAAAACTATTACCGGGCAAAAAACTCAACCTGCGTGGTCCCGAGGGTACCGTACAGACAAGAAGCCTGATGGTTGCAGATATCGAACTGTCCGATTCTCTCATTTTACAGGAACAAGGACTGGGCGAAGGTCGTGCATTTGGCTGTGGGCTATTCATCCACCACAAGGGTATTAAGGCCATTAATCCCGACGATATCGGCTAATTGATCTCCCTCGAAACACCATATATCCACTTCAGGGAGGGTATCTGGAATCCGGCCACATTCTGATTTATTATTCGCGCTCGAAATTCTAGCCGGCATAGCGATCTACCGCTATTGCCGAGTTCTTAATCATTAACAAACACAGAAAAGGGTATACATATGTCAGTACTTGATTCCGTTGAAAGAACCGATAATGGCTATCTAGTCAACTCGAGCGACTGGAACGAAGAGATCGCAGCAGCGCTATTCGCCGAAGAAGGCATAGAGCCAACCGATAAACACTGGGATGTCGTTAAGTATGTCCGTGAAGAAACGCTGGGCGGTAGCGAACCTAATGAGCGTGGCATCATGAAAGCCATGGGTAAACTCTGGAGCGAAAAAGTTTCCTCGAAGATCATGTACGAAATGTTCCCGGAAATGCCTTCCAAGCAGGGCCTGAAGATTGGCGGTTGCCCGCAGAGTACACGCAAGGGCGGATATTAATTCGTTTCCTGCCAAATATGCACAATAAAAGGAGCCCCTCAGGGCTCCTTTTTTGTTTCTACGCCCTCAAATTGCAGAGAGGCTGAATTTATACAATACCGTAAGCCTGTCGGCTGCGGGCCATCGGGAAATACATGCCCCAGATGGGCATCGCACTTGCTGCAAACCACTTCTGTACGTACAGCAAATATACTTCGGTTCTCATGTTCGGCAACCGCTTCCTTGTTTACAGGCGCATAATAACTAGGCCAACCGGTACCTGAATCAAACTTGGTATCAGAGCTAAACAGCGGTTCTCCACAACAGGTGCATTTATAGATACCTGCTTCATGGTTATCCCAATATTCCCCGGAAAATGCCCTTTCAGTACCTTTTTTACGACACACATGGTAAGCCTCATCACTTAATTGGCTACGCCATTCATCATCCGATTTCAGTATTTTCTCGCTCATATTTTCAACCTCTTGTTGCCAATTACTCTGACTACAATATGAGCTCAATGTTCTATAAATCTGCCCACTGACGGAACAGATTGATATAAGCACGATTGGCCCGTGCTGTTGCTTCAGCGTCGGGACTTACTCCCAGCAACGCCTCTTTCACGATATACAGATCGTAAAGCAACGCACGCTGCTGCGGGTCTTTCACCATGCTCTGTGCCCAGGTGACCGCAACCAGGCGCTCCCCTCCTGTGATTTCATTGACTCTGTGTAGACTACCCGATGGATAAAAAACGGCGTGACCTGCCGGTAACTTAATTGCCTGATCTCCCACTTCAGTCTCGATTATCAATTCACCACCCTGGTAATCTTCAGGTGATGAAAGAAAAACCGTGGTGGAAACATCGGTACGATATTGCCTCCCTTGCCCGCCCATAATGGCATCATCCACATGCTGCCCATAGGATTGCCCTGTGGTATATCGCGCAAAGAAAGCCGAGGATAACTTCAAGGGCATCGCCGCTGCCTGATAAGTTGGATGCTGATACAAGGCCCCCATTACCAATTGATTCAGTCTTTCTGTCTGCGCAGCATCACCCTTGAATTCTTCATTATTTTTTACACGCTGAGCATCCCTACCCGCCGACAATTTTCCATCAACAAATTCAGCACCATCCAGTAGTCCCTTAACTTCTGAAAGCGTCTGCTCATTCAACAACTCTGGAATAGTAATTAACATAATTCAGTAAGCCCCTACGCAAATGATAGCCAGGTGGTTGCAACGTACTTCACACCCTTTTGCATCTCTACGGCGCGGTGCTCATGTGTCCAGAATGGAGGAAATAAAACCAGTTTACCCTGCTCAGGCTTTACCTTGATGCCCTGATATAGAAACTCAGTCTCACCACCGGGGCCTTCCACATCATTCAGATACCATAATGCAACCAGCTGACGATCACTAAAGTCATGGCTGCCTCCATCAATATGCCAATGATAATACTCACCAGGTAAATAACGCTGAATGTGGTAACCCGTATCTTTGAATGGTCCCTGAAAAAAAGCGTATTGCTCCCTATATTCACGCAACACTTTAGCAAGCGAGGCAAATAACTGCTTATCGACATCCTGCCACTGTTCGTTCCCACTGACTGGTAAATCAGTGGTTTTCTTTACGCTATCATCAGTTTTTCTCTGCTGACCAATGCGACCTTTAATATGCTGTTCTGTACTATCCTCAAATCTTTCGACCATGGATCTACATTGCTCCGCAGATAACGCGCCTTTAACTTCAAATATAAAGCTACCGGGCACGACCTCGGCAAATAAGCTGGGAGTAGATTCAGAAGGCATAATGATTAATGGGTGGCAAAATCAGGCCGGTAGGTAACTATATCATCATCTCTGATTGCATACGCCTCACCCATGTTACGAAAATCATCAAGCATCTTTTCAGCGTGCGATAACCAATGGTTACATGCCGGATGAATCAGTCGCTTGAATACAGAAATAGATGACGTATCACACCATTGTTCATAAGCTGCAACAAGTTGTGGGAACAACTCCTGTCTGATGGCACTCATATTGGCAAAATATAAATGAATTTCTTTGGGGTCTGCTGAGTCGAGCAAAATCGGTAATGTCACCATCGTATCAGCCAAATGATCTTTAATCGCTCGTGCCAGTATTTCAATCTTCGAACCTGCATGAGTCATCAACATATCTGCCCATTCATCACCCAACTTACCCCCTGCTTCAACCTCACCGACCTCGTGATTGATAACATGCTCCATCTGCATGGTCACCAGTTGTTCCAACGCATATGCTGGGTCGCTATCCAACGGTAATGAGTGTAGCGCCTTCGAAAATGCACCATCGGGTGACTTGCGCCAACGCCATGCTTCAATTTGCTCCCAAAGCATACGCCGAACAGACTCTTTACGAACATAAATCCTGTTTTCCTGTGACATGGCGACCGGCGCAGATAAATCCCTGGCATACTCATGATCACTGATAAATACATGACAGGTATCATAGATATCTGTTTCTACCAGACTCGCCAGATAAAATTCCGGGCGGCAACCTCGACCGTAACCCGCGCCGTAAATAAGCCCGTGCTGCTTGAGATCCAGATTAATCGTCTGAATATCAAAAGGGTCATGCTCATGCCCATCTATCAACAACGGCCTAAAATCTGAACCCTCCAGAGATTCCCAATACGCTTCCTTTTGCTCTACCCACTCTGCAACCAAATTTGTCAGTAATTTGTCGGATTGCTCAATCGAAGCTGACCAGCGATATAACTCACGCATTTTCAACAGGTACGTACACATCGTGTAATTACCAGCAAAATTTGCATCAGCTACATCACAATTAAACTGCACAGCATCAGATAACTGTTTCAGATTAAAACCCATATCTGGATTCTAGCTGACTAGTCATCTAATAGACATTGTTGCTCCTATACCCTTCTCGGTAAGGGGCCACCGTGAATCCAAAAAAAAGCCCCGCAATGCGGGGCTTTAATTTACTACTGTAAGAACGTTAAGAACTAATGGCGCGGGCCTGCGTTCTTTTGTTCCATTGCCTGCTGGTATCCCATCTCACCCTGATGCTTGACGATTTCAAGATATTTCATGGCTTTTTCATCGTCACCGGCTTTATGGTAATGATCAGCAGCGGCAAGATAGCTCATCTTCATTTTCTTACCATCAGCGCCTTTCACTTTTACAGCCCCGGACTTTTTCCAACGAGTATCACGCCACTCGCCACCAGCCTTTTTGGCTTTATCAACGGCTGCAACAGCGGCCTTACGAGCGGCATCATAATTTGCCATGGCGATACCTGGTGCTGCCACCATCATCGCAGCTAGCAGAGCAACTTTTAATGTCATTATCTTCATGAGTTTATCCTCCACTTATTCGCGATAGTCAGGTGCATCGATAGTCAGGCCATTAGACATAGAAGCATGGAAGTATTCCAGGTTGGAGTATTCCTTACCCTGTGTCTTGAATGGCTTGGCACGAACCTGCTTGTTACAACCACCATAGCGACGTTGCAAGGTACCAAAGCCATCACCCTTCTTCTTGGCCCACTTACCACGCCATACTGGAAAGTGTGTAGTTTGGCCAACCACTGGTGACAACAAGTTACCACGCGCATACATGCCTGCCTGGTAGACATGGCAATCTGCACAGGCCAGATTTAACTGACCACGCTTGGCATAGAAGAATTGTTTACCCGCTTCATAAGCAGCCTGGGCATCCTTATCGTTAGGAACAACGACATTAATGGTCTGACCATTGGCCTGATTAGCTATATAGGCGGATAAGTAGGCGATATTACCTACCTTAAGCTTGAACGGTTTCTCTCCGTTAGCTTTTTGGCACTGGATAATATTGGCTTCCAGTGTCTCCACCTTCTTGTCTCTTGCGTTCCAGTGAGGAAAACGGTTACGAACCTTGCTCACATCGTCTCCAAAGCAGGTAGCAAAACTGTTACCGTTTTTGAATTTCTTATTCCAGAGTTCCTCACCCTTAGCAAGGTGATCCTCAAAAGGAGGAAAATCACGCATGGACTCCCAGTTAATACGCTTATCCGCGCTTAATGCACAAGAACCATTAGCGAACTCTTTGAAAGGTACTTTAGGGAACTTCTTTTTAAAGTAGCTATGAATCGCCTTTAGGTCATCAGCCTGTGATGCGTATACACCTGTCGCGCCAAATACCAAACCGGCAGCTAGCGCCATCATTACAATTTTTCTCATTGTCATACCCCCCTTATAGACTATGAACAAATTCAGTGACCGCATCTATCTCACTTTCAGACATGACTCGATGCTTGCCAAAAGGTGGCATCATGGTATGCGGATTACGCTTGGTCATATCCCAGATGTCAGCACGGAGTTTGGCTTTATCCGGAAAACGAGCCTTCATTGCGATAAGGGGTGGTCCAATATTACCCATCAAGGTGCCGCCAGTGATCTGGTGACAAGTCAGGCAATTACCTTTTTTACGATCGAAAGCAACCTCTTTGCCTTTCTTAATCATTGCAGCATCGCCCGCAAAGACTTGAGGCACAGCTACTGACGAAATCGCTGCCATTACTACTACAGCCATGGCGAGCGGCTTTACTTGCAGTTCCATACTTATCCTCCTAAGGAAAAAATTTAGCGTCGGGTAATACCCCTTCGCTCCTAGAACAAACTACCAAGACTTGTTACCGATCAACATCCCGAACAAGTCGGTTCGTTCTTTCACGGATTATTATTGTATGAGTTGTGTACTTATTGTCCCTAAGCATCTTGGTACAACTATGTTCAGAGCCGACTCTACACCAAGATAGGACCAATGAAAACAGCCAGTAAGCTGATATTTGTCAAAGTAAATAGTTAACAAGCTGGTATTCGTCAAAGCCTTGTCAATCAGACTATTCACCTTTTTGTCTCGACTTAAGCATTTTTGAATATGCTGATTTTATAAGTTTTTATTGTTTTTCCGACTTCTTATCATCATCGTCAGCGTTTTGTTCGCGCAAATATTTTAACTGTGCCTGCAATCTAGCCTCTTCATAGTAGTCCTGTATCGGGCTATTTAAGGCAGCTTCCAGATGTGAGATAGCCTGGGAGACATCACCAAACAGTCGATGATACTCGGCCATATATACGTGAGACTTAACGGTATCACCGCCAGCCTTGCTGGCATGTGAAAGCAATTCATACACATTTGGATCTCCCTTACGAAAGATTAAATAGTCTTCCAATGACTTCCTTGCTAGCAATGCTTGACCGGTCTGGATCAACATACGGGCGTTTTCTAATGTTAATACATGGTCATCAGGGTATATTAAACGTAATGTCCGCATACGCTTCAGCGCCATCTTGTCTCGCCCGGATCGCAAATCAATTTCCGCCCGTTGCAGCTGGAAATAATAATCGTATTTATCCTGACCAAGTAACAAATTCGACTGTTTCATTGCCTCTTCCAGCCTGCCGGATTCCATGAGCGCAAACGCCAGTGCATAACGATCCATTAAACTATCCGCTAGTTTTTTCTCTGTGACTGATTTCAGCAAATCATTTGCAACTTTAGCCGGATTGCCACTCATCAAAACCCGTAAACGCGCCCTGACAATATGGTACTGGTCTGAATTTCCCTTTTGGCTGGGAGGATAATTACCGGCTCTGGCTCTCGCATCCGCGATACGTGATCCATGTACCGGGTGAGTACTTAAGAATTCAGGTGGCGCGCCCCCATATAAACGGGATTGCCTGTGCATTTTGTCAAACAACGTCGCCATGCTATAGGCGTCATACCCTGCCCGTCCTAATAGATCGATACCCACGCGGTCTGCTTCATATTCATTCTTACGGGTAAAATTAATCTGCGACTGAGCAGAACCAGCACTGGCCGCGGTTATCGCTGCCCTGGCTGCCTCCCCTCCTAGTAATATGCCAGCAATCATGGCCGCAAGCATAGGCGCCTGCATTAATTCATCATGAAAAATAGCGCGGGCAAGGTGACGCTGCGTTACGTGAGAGATTTCATGCGCCAATACTGCGGCTAGTTCACTCTCATCTTCCGTCGTTGTAATAAGGCCGGCGTTCACCCCAACATAGCCTCCAGGCAAGGCAAAGGCGTTGATTGACTGATCTTTGATAGTGAAGAAAGTGAAATCATGCAATGCACTATCGGCTTTGGATACCAGCTCGTGCCCAATTGAACTGATGTATTCCTGCACAATCAGATCTTCCACCGTTACCCGATGCTTTCTGACATCCTGCATGATTTCCAGGCCAATTTCCCTTTCTTTAGCGACAGATAGTGAACTCTCAGATGGATCACCCAGGTCAGGTAATTCAATGCGATCCGCACTGGCCGGTAAACTAACCAGCAGCACGGCTATCACTATATTCCTGAATTTATTAATGGTTTTTTGCATGGATCAATATCTATCTCTTTATATATATGACGATGACCGTTATGGTGACTTGAGCTGGCCATCAAAGCTATGGGATAATCCGCGACCTCAATAGTTCAACCGATTTTTCAGAAACACTATATTAACATCCGAAAGGTAATCATTATGGACAAGACGTATTACGATTTTACAACCAAGATGGAAGAAGCCAACGTAGATGACGAGTACGTTCAAGGTTGGCAGATGGGCTACATTGATATGCCTGATCGTGAAGAACAGCGTATTACCGAAGCATGGTCTGCTGGTAAAGAAGACGGTGCCGCCAAAAATATGGAAAACTATACGAACTTCACCAAGTAAGTCGTTCTAGTAGCAATTCAATAAAAAACCCGGCGATGCCGGGTTTTTTATTGGCAAATCAACAATTCTACCTTTATCTATTCTATTACTTCAGGTTTCTTCCCCTACCACACCGCCCTGCCCTGGCTTGGGTACATACACATCATCTTCCAGTTCAGTCGGTGGCGTCAGATCAATCGAACCAGTATCCAGTAGATTCTGCATCGAATTATCGATTTTTTTGTATATTTCAGGGCCTTCAACATCCATCACCTGATCGATGACCCATCGATTGCCGTGTTCAGCATCATCGGTCATGTGTTCCTGAACACAATGCCCCACGTGGCGATACATGCTGTATTTAGGTCCAGTTTCATCATCGAACCCTTCCTCGGCATATTCGCCAAATCGTTGATTAAATAAATTCACCAGCGGCGTTCGATAATCACCAGGACCCTGCCAGTCAATACGGTTGTCTTCCATGTGCTCGGCCAGTTTTGACCCTAAGGCATTAATCAGTTCATTGCGAACATCTTCCGGGATCTGCTCATACGAGATTCGATCCACCAGATGTACACAGAAGGCCAAAAACTCGGCAATCACATCAAGACGCTGCCCATCATCCCGGTAGATAAAATCTTCACCGTGCAAGGTAATCGCTGTTTCATGAGAGACACGCCAGGCAATAAAGGCCAGGGCACCACCCTGCTCTGTAGCCGTCCGGGTTTTGTCCTTACCGTTCCACCACTTGGTTCTTAAAAACCGACCTTTGACTCTTTCTCTCGCCATACGAATACCTACCAATCTGATTACTTATACACAGAGAAAAATAACTTCAATATTTGCTGCTAATTGAAGTATTTTCCAAGCGCAAAAAAAAAAGGGTGCCCGAAAGCACCCTTGGAGGATTACAAAATATCTTACCTCAATCTATCTACAAGAGGGGATATTCTGTCCGTAGGAAAATCTATTTAAAGATATCCGCGGTGATATTGTTGTACCAGCTATAGGCATATTGCTGCTCACGTTCCCTTAAAGCGGCATCAAACTTGCCTGGCGTTAAACCACCAGAACCTTTAACTTTGATGATCTTGCCGGCCTTAGGATCGTAGTCGTAAACCATTGCGACTGAGATACCATCTCCAGGAGCAATAATACTGTAACAAGTATTTACATAAGCTGGATGTGGTGCATCTTTACCATTGAGCAGAGCAACAACGGCCGCAGCACAAACCTTGGCTTCCGAGTTGGCAGCATAGCCAGACTTCGGTAATGGCTTACCAATGCATGAGTCACCAATTACGTGGATATTCTTGTGCATGGTGGACTCAAAGGTATTGCCATGAACCGGGCTCCAGCTTTTATCATTGGTTAAACCTGCAGTTGCTGCAATATTGCCAGCCTTCTGTGCCGGAATGATATTGACCACGTCACCTTTGATCTTGTTACCAGACTGTGTGGTAACCGTCTTCGAGGCTGCGTCATACGCCACAACACCATCTTTCAGCGTGTAATCAATGAAACCGCCGGCCATCTTGGAAGAATCAAACCCATAATGACGATCCCAACCACCCTTAAACAGGCCAAACTTGGAGAATTTGCCCTTTGGGTCAAATGCCAGAATCTTTGACTTTGGCTTATGGTTCTTGAAGTAGTGCGCTACCTGAGAAATACGCTCACCGGGTCCTGGTGGACAACGGAAAGGATTAGGTGGCGGTGCAATGATAAAGGTGCCGCCGTCTGGCATCGCTTCTAACTGCTTGCGTAATGTTGCCGTCTGAGCACCTGCCTTCCACGCATGGGGAGTATTCTCTGCAACCTTGGCATCATAACCTTCAATCGTGTCCCATTTAAAATCGATACCTGGGGCAACAATACAACGGTCATAACTAAAGGATTGGCCGCCAGCAGTCTTAACCACTTTCTTGCCCGCATCAATGCCAGTTACCATGTCATGAACAATATTCACACCATGCTGTTTCAGTCCAGTGTAACCAAACTTGATGGAATCCAGTGAACGGACACCACCGATCACTTCATTACTCATGTAGCAGGTGTAATACTCCTTATTGGCCTCGATGATAGTGACATCAACTGACGAATCAGCCATACGGATATATTTAGCAGCGGTTGCGCCTGCGGTACCACCGCCAACAACGACAACCTTCTTCTTTGCACCACCGATGGCGAAGCTGCCATATGACATGCTAGCACCGGCAACTGCCGCTGCAACACCAGCTTTCAGAAAACTTCTACGTTTAAATTCACTCATTAGTATATCTCCTTATTTCTGGCTGGCGTAAAATTCAACAAGATCAGCAAGACCCTTATCGCCTGTCTTCTTAAGCATTTTGTCCAGCTTCTTTTTCATCTTTTTACCAGGCTCACGACCGCCGCTTGTAAAATCGGTTAGCGTGTACTGGAGATATAACTTGTGCTGACCTGCCAGAAAACCTGAATCATCGCCTGCTGAAGTACCGACTTCTTCATGACACTTCTCGCAGTATTTATCATGCAACTTGGCACCGCGTTTAGCCGCTGCTGAATCTGATTTCTGAACAGCCTTTACATACTTCTTCCCGGCGAAGTATTTAGCCATTGCATCGATATCAGCATCACTGTAACCCTTGGCAATTCGCTGCATGATAGTTGATCTGATTTCACCCGACCTGAACCCTTTCATTGTTTCAGAAAGGTATTCAGCTGACATCCCGGCGATGGTCGGACCAGGGCCTACGCTAACACCATCCGTACCATGACAGCCGGCGCAAGTGTTACCCAGCATACTACCACTGGCTCCCCCGCCTGCAGATGCTGCAGCAGTAAATACCAATCCACATGCAAACAATGCCGTTTGCAAGGCTCTGGATTGCTTCATAAATCCTCCTTTAGTTATTAAGATTGTCAATTGACTTTTTTTCAAACACCAGCCTTATAAAGGCTGAACTTCCAGTGCATTTACCGGACAGACATGTACGCACATGCCACAACCACTACAACCAGCTGCGTAACTGGTGAGCTGACGTCTTTCATCCAGTTTTAATGCACCAAAATCACATCGTCCTATACAGGACATACAAAAAACTCCATTCCACGCCAGACACTTTTGTTTGTCAATGCTTATAGTACCGATAGTTACCGGTAAATCCTGTTGACCAACATCTGACGGACAGGCCTCCCCGCATTCACCACAAAAGGTACATCCATTACTGGAAAAATCCAGATAAGGTGTACCCACCATAGTGTGGTCATCCGGGTGCAACTTTATAACCGCTTGTGGACATGCATCAACACATTGCTGATCACATGAGCTACACAACTCGGGGCTGGTTCCAAGCCAGGGGGGCGGTATCGGCCCCAATGGCTTTTGGCGAACCATGACATCTTTCCTGCCCTCACGGGTCAGGAAAGCACCTGTCAATAATCCCCTTCTGCTAATATCGGGTTGTTTGCCTGCCAAACTCACGACTTAGCAATCGTTCCTATCAAAGATGTACCCAATCAAAATGTGTTCTCAACCAACGGCTGTGCATTAGACACTGCGGCATGGCATTGCACACAGGTATAGCGAGCGCCTGACACTTCATCTCGAATACCCTTGCCCGCAAAACCACCATAATGGCTTTTTGGCATTGGATATTTCCTTTTACCTTTTACATAATCATCACCAATCTTGTCGTACCAGTCATGGCAATCCATGCACTCATTCTCTTCCGCCGTAATGGGCAAGTATTCCTCTAATGTATGCGGAACCATCGGCGGTGCCGTGTGGTAAGACTTTGCAATCAGATCACTCTTCCCTGCTTTAATCTCAGGATAGTCAAATGCACTCGGTAAGGGATCACCAAATACACCATCCTGTCCAATACCGACACTGGTCTCGTCAAGGGGTCCTACGCTGGCCTGGTCGCCACCAGAACCACCTGTGGTTTTACAGCCCGTGACAGTAATCGCTGCCAACAGGACACTTATTAATAGGAACTTGATTTTCATGCTGATCTCCTATGCTGGGATTTAAGGTTATGGGGTTGTTCTACATCCGTCTTGTTCTGTTTGCGCAGACCAAAACGTAAAGTATCTTCTGGACATACTGCGATACAGCGTCCGCAATTGGTGCAGTCAGCAGAAGCAATCATTTCAGCTTCTGTTGCTTTTTTAAGGTTCAATACCTGGGGTTCAGGACATACTTTGGCACATTCACCACAATGGGTGCAGGTCGGTGCATCAAAGCGTATACGGATCGGTGCCACTTTTCCTACCAGTCCATAAAAAGCACCCAATGGGCATAAGTGACCGCACCAACCATGGCGTAAAATAAAAAGATCAAATAAGAAAATACCGAGTATTGCTGTCCAGCCCATACCCAGGCCAAATATCAACTCACGATGAAACATGCTGATCGGACTAATCCATTCAAAGGCTGCTACCCCCATGATGGCTGAAACGATCAAACTAAGAACTAAAATAGTGTAGCGAGTATTTCGGTTCACTCGAAATACATCAGCAATCGGCAGCCTTCTCCGTATCCATCCGGATAAATCGGTCACCATATTGATCGGGCATACCCAGGAACACCACACTCTCCCGCCCAGCAGGGTATAAGCCAGCAGCACGATGCCGGCACCAATAATCACCTCAGTCTCCAATACATGCTGTGTGATAAATATTTGCAAAACTGCAAAAGGATCAGCCAGGGGAATAAAACCCAACAGGGTTGATGAACTTAAATTGCCTTGCAGTACAGGCTCACCAGCTAGGGTCCAACCCCAGTGTGCTGTGCCAAAAAATAGTAGCAGTGTAATCAACTGCACCATGCGACGATAAATAATAAATCGCCAGACATTTAGCTTGCCTGACAAAGTCGAGGGCATAACAAATGGTCTGACCGGCTTACCATTTGGTCCTAACTTTATTGTTTCAGTATCGGCAGCCATTACAGCTCACCCTGATTCAGATAATCCATGCCCGTTGGGGCGACCGTAGAACTATCCGGGCGTTCTACCGGCTTAAAATCCTGAGTAATTTTTGATTGGGTCTTCCAGCCCAGGCGATAGTGTTCACCAACCTCGCCCTGTACCAGCTCGGGGGGCACAACGCGAATCGCTGCCTTGTCTGTTGGACAGGCCTGTTCACAAACACCACAGCCGGTACAACTATCACTATGAACCAGCGGTACAAACTTGGCGTGCTTGCTGATTTTGCGAGGATGATACTCAATGGTAATAGCCTTATTCTGTACTGGACATACGCGGTGACAAGCCTCACAACGTAGACCCAGCCAGGACAGACAATTTTCAATATCGATGACGGCAAGTCCCATACGGGAGTCGTCAATATCTTCAAGCGATGGGTCAAGCGCACCTGTCGGACATGCCTTCATGCAGGGAATATCCTCACACATATAACAGGGTATATCGCGGGGGGTAAAATAAGGCGTACCGATGGCAACGGGGTCACCTGCAGGTGCCAGCTTTAGTGTGTCGTAGGGACAATCACGAACACACTGACCACACTTAATGCACTTGGCATTAAAATCTGCTTCAGCGAGTGCTCCCGGTGGTCGAATAGCATTAGGTGTTGCATGCGCTTGCTGCTGCAATAGATAAGACCATATCAGCCCACCCGTTGCAGCCAACGCAGCACCCTGCGCTGTCTTCGTCAGAAACTCTCGCCGTGTTGTAGTCGAAGCCATGATTTACATGTCCTGCAAGATCCGGGGCAGATCTAAACTACCCCGGATCCAGACAACTTATGCCTTATAGACCTTTACAGCACATTTCTTGAAGTCTTCTTCCTTCGACATTGGGCAAGTTACATCCAGCGCCACCTTGTTAATCATGACTGACTCATCAAAGAATGGCACAAAGGTATAGCCCTTTGTTGAACGGTTACGACCCTGCGTTTCAACAACAGACCTCACCTTGCCGCGGCGTGATTCGATCCATACTACATCGTTGCGCTTTAGACCACGTTTTGCTGCATCATCCGGATGCATGAAGATCTGCGCAGTCGGTACCGCACGATGCAGCTCAGGTACGCGACGGGTCATGGTGCCGGTATGCCAGTGCTCGATAACACGACCGGTGGATAGCCACAGATCATAGTTATTATCAGGCTGCTCTGGTGGTGCCGCATATGGACGGAAGAAGATCTTGGCCTTACCGGCAAGTTTCTTCTTCTCCTTATTGGTCACCTTATCCAGGTTACCCGTAGGTGTGGCCTTCAATGCCTTACCATAAAACTCAAAGCCCATACCTTTCTTCACGTAAGGATCATATTTCTCATTAAAGCGCCATTGAGTTTCTTTGCTATCAATAACCGGCCATTTCAGACCACGGACATCATCACGCATGTAGGTATCGAAATCGGCCAGATCGTGCTGAAAGTTCACAGTGAATTGACGATACTCATCAAATAATGCCTTTTCAGGGAACCAACCGTCGCCCAGTTTCTCGGCGATATGGTTACCATGACCTTTGGTTACCGCCGGATCATGTGGCCAGGCAACCTTTTTGTTCTCCGGATGCGCGAACAATACGTCGTAGAGGGTATCTTCTGGTGAGTAACCCATCTTCACTGCTTCATCCAGAACGCTTGGCAACTTGCCATCCTCAAAGCCCTTGGATTTAAGTCCAGGTACCTTGTGCTCACCCCAAACCTCTTTCAACTTGAAGCGCTTGGCAAATTCCAGTCCCTGCCAGACATCACCCATGGCCTCACCTGGTGGGTTAACCTGTTGACGCCAGCCCTGGGTACGGCGCTCGGCATTTCCATATAGACCCCATTTCTCGTAGATCATGGCCGTAGGCAGAATCAGGTCGCCTACTTTTGCAGATACCGTTGGATATGGGTCAGATACGACCAGGAAGTTATCCGCCTTACGCGCCCCTGTAATCCAGTGATTGGCATTCGCCGAAGCCTGGAACGGGTTATTGACCTGCACCCAGGCCCACTTGATGGAGCCATCCTCCATGCTACGCAGGATCTTGGTGATATGGCTGCCTACTTTGGGATTCAGCGTTTTGGCAGGCAACTTCCAGATACCTTCCGCACGTGCACGGTGCTTACCATTCATTACCACCATGTCCGCAGGCAGACGGTGAGCGAAGGTACCGACTTCACGTGCTGTACCACAGGCAGATGGCTGACCAGTCAGTGAAAATGCACCGTCGCCTGGCTTGGCCTGCTTACCTGTTAATAGATGCACCATATAGGCCTGCTCATTCACCCAGCTACCGCGATAGTGCTGGTTCATACCCATGGTCCAGAAGCTCGTAACCTTACGACCTTTTTCGACATATAGATCGGCCAGCGCCTTGAGCTTTTTCTTATGAGATTCAAGGGATTCGTCGACATCACCTTTAGATAGCTCGGCAACGAAATCCAGCGTATAGGGCTCTACACCCTTCTTGAAATCATCAAAACTAATTTGCCAATGTTTTACTGGCTTGGCACGGTTCTTCTGCTCGACAACCTGACCCGCTTTTTTGCGCTGGGCAATAGCCTCGTATTTATCAAGTGTGACCTTGAGCTCTTTGGCCTGTGTGTCTTTCTCAGCAGGATAGGCATATTTATCGGTACCACGCATACCATAGCCAATATCGTATGGCCCTGTTGCAAACACACAGTGCTTCTTGACAAAGTCATGGTCAACGGCATCACGCTTGACGATTTCACGCGCGATATAGTTATAGATCGCCAGATCAGTACCCGGCTTGAAGACGATCTCTTCATCAGCAATATCAGAGGTCTGGTTGGAGCAGGTCGTCAGGTTAACAATCTTGACCTTGGGGCTTGCCATTTTTCGGTCAGATACCCGTGCCCACAGGACAGGATGACATTCCGCCATATTGGCACCCCAGGTAATCACTGTATCGGTGTGCTCGATATCATCATAGTTACCTGATGGCTCATCGATACCAAAGGTCTGGATAAAACCAACCACGGCAGAAGCCATACAGTGGCGTGCATTAGGGTCAATATTGTTACTGCGGAAGCCCGCCTTCATCAGCTTGGCAGAAGTGTAACCTTCTGGAATGGTGTACTGGCCTGAACCAAAGATAGCAACACCATGTGGACCCATTTCCTTGTAGGTCTTTTTAAACTGCTTTTCCATCTCATCGAAGGCACGCTCCCATGAGACAGGCTGAAACTTGCCATCCTTGGCAAACTGTCCATCCTTCATACGCATCAAGGGCTTGGTCAGGCGGTCCCTGCCATACATAATCTTGCCGTTGAAATAACCCTTGATACAGTTCAGACCTCGGTTTACCGGTGCATCCGGGTCACCCTTGGTGGCAACAATTCTACCACCCTTGGTCGCCACCATAATGCCGCAGCCGGTGCCACAGAATCGACAAACACTCTTATCCCATTGCCAGCCTTCTTCTGCATCCTTCATTGCAGCCTGGGCTGTTTGACTAATCGGTACTCCGACCGTTGCCGCTGCGGATGCAGCCATGCTAGTTTTCAGAAATTCTCGACGTGTTTGTCCCATTTCAGACCTCCAACAGAGTTATAGTTTTACCGCAAATTCCGGATAGAATTCACGAGTTTCAATACATACAGCATATACAGTGGTACTAATCATTTAGATAGGCGGGCACGACATCCTCGTGCAAACCGGTATATTCATCCAGATCCTCTGGAATATCTTTAATCGTCAGATTCTTATCTTCAGCAAAGTAGTGATTGACCATATCGGCCAGCACAACACCCGGGAGTTTTTTGATTTTTTTAATGCCGGCAACTTCATCATGGATGGATTCAGCTTCCTGAACAGCAATCAATCTGCTGCTATCCCGGTCGACATGGTGAACTTCGATGCCAGGCATTGCGTTGAGGTCATCGATGAGAGCATCGATTTTGGGTGGTGTCGTCACAACAAGAATGCCAGAAATATTCATGACAGCACTCTCTGCGATGCCGAAAAAACGTCCTTACTGGAGTCAATCATTCGCATATTCCTCAATCCTTTACCCTTTATTCACTATTGTTTTTTTTATCACGTGGAGTCTAATACTCTAAAAAAATATTTATCTTGACATAAGGCAAGTCATGTCAAGTAATTTCTTAACATATATCAATTTCCTTGATCACCTCTTCAGTGCCTGGTCTGCCGGTCGGGATACGATAGGAAATTCGGACCACGCCGGGCTCGCTGGCCAGTGAGTAGACACTGATTGTAAACGGGCATAACACAATATTATCCGGGTGCTTTCGCGCCAACTTATGCGAAATACTCGAGCTACAAAACTCGTAGGTTTCAGCATCAGAGTAAACATTGTCTTCATAGCCGAAGGCCGGGCCAGTACGACTCAACATCCTACTAGCGGGGAGGACATGTGCGATGTTAATACCCTTGCCCAATATGGCGGCACGGACATTTCGGGTAACCTCGCGGAATTCACCTTCCACTTTTTTTGTCACGATAGGATCTTCTGCCGCCAAAGCCAGATTGGCGCTCAGCAATCCCATCATAAACAGCAAGAGATACGATTTCATCATGCTAATCCGGGTGATTACTTCCGCATGCTTTCCGCTGTTGTATCACCCGTTATAAAACCAGTAATGACTGACTTGGTTTTATTCCGTCTGACTAACCGATGTGTACCATTGCTATTTTCGATCACAAGAAAACAAATATCACACTTTTTGCCCTGCCATTTAATACAAAGCTTGTTGTCAACATTAGCATGCCAGGCGCCCAATTTGAGTTTACCGTCCTTGTGTGTCAAGCGTCTTACCTTGCCATCAGTCCCCATGAAAGTATCACAGGTACTGAAGTCCTTACTCTTGATGCATAGTGATGTTTTACCAGCAAATATTGCCTGGATTTCCTCACTGGAAAGCTCCCTTGCATGAACAATATTTGAAAACGTATAAACATGTAGTAGAAACACTGCAATCAAACCTGTCTTAACAATCTTCATAACCTACCCCTCTATTTAAATATTGTTCAATACCATAGACGCTCATAAAAACACCTGCATACCCTTTATACAAGACCCAATAATTACACAGTCTATTTCGACTGTAATCGCAAAGCATTGGCTACGACGATAATCGAGCTCACTGACATACCAATTGCTGCAGCCCAGGGTGCGATAAAACCTGCCGCCGCCAACGGCACTGCCATGACATTATAAGCAACCGCCCATAACAGGTTCTGACGAATATTTTTATAAATCAAGCGTGATAACCGGGTCGCCTGCATAACCCCGCCAATATCATCATTCATTAATAGAAAATCACTGCTGGCATTGGCGAGGTCAGTCGATGAAGCCAAAGATATCGAAACATCAGCTGCTGCCAGTGTCGGTGCATCGTTAATCCCATCTCCTACCATGACGACAGAATGATGATCATGCTGCTGAGCTCGCAACCAGCTCAGCTTACCCGTTGGTGTCATACGACTATGCAAACTGGTAATACCCGTCATCCTGCCTACACGTTCTACACTGGCATTTGCATCACCGCTCAATATCGATATCTTTTGAAAACCTGAAGTCATTAATTCAGGAATAAGCGCACTGGCCTCAGGCCGTAGTGTGTCTTCCAGTGCAAACAGCGCCTGAACACCTGTCTCATTAGTTAATAACGATACGGTATAACCCTGTTGCTCATATTCAAGGAGTTCCAGAGGTAACCCTGAATCGACTATAACATTGGCAAAGTCTGGCCGACCGAAACGCCAGCGTTGCCCATCAAATATCCCTTCGACGCCATGGCCAGGCTCATTTTGAATATCAGAAGCCCCCAGGGCTTGCGGAATATTGATTTGCCTGACGGCACGCGCCACAGGATGTTCCGAGACGCTAACCATCGCCCTCGCATAAGACAGGCATTCATCTTCAGACAACGGCCCTAGCAAATGTATTTTTGTCAGCTTGAATTGCCCCGTCGTCAGCGTACCCGTCTTATCGAATACGATCTGTGCCGACTTTGCCAAACTATCCAATGCCGACATACGCAACGGCAGGATACCCGCATGAATAAAACGTCCCGCACCAATTGCCAGGGAAACGGGTGTTGCCAATGCCAATGCACAGGGGCAGGTAACAATTAATACGGCAATAGTATTTGACAGCCACTGTTCAGGGTCAGTTAAATACCAGTATAATGCTGTCATACTGGCAATAACCAGAATAACCAAAACAAACCAGCGTGCCGCTTTTTCGGCTAACTGTGCGGCCTGAGGCCGTTGCTCCAGACCTTCATCAATTAAACGACTAATTTGATCTATCGTCGTCGTACCAGCGGTTTTCTGTACTTCAACTTTGACGGCCTGTTCCCCGTTGATTGACCCTGCAACCACCGCATCGTCTACTCCATGATAAACCGGTACCGACTCCCCGGTGAGGAGTGACTCATCAAAACTACTACTGCCCTGAATGATTTCTCCATCAACAGGCACCTGTTCACCCGGCAGGATAAGTACGGTATCTCCAGGCAACAAATCCATTACTGCCACTTCATGCCCATCTACATATTCATCGTCAATCTTGCGCGCCATCGCGGGCACCGCCTGTGCCAGCTTGTCCATAAACGCAGCGGAACGCACTCGGCCACGCGTCTCAAAATACCTTGCAAACAAGACAAAAAAGATAAACATGGCGATGGAGTCAAGATATACCTCACCATGGCCTGTGATCGTTGCATGCAGACTGCCAGTAAACGCAACTGACAACCCAAGCACGATCGGGATATCCATACCCAGTTTTCGATTGCGCAGATCACGCCATGCACCAATAAAAAAATCCTGCCCTGGATATGCCAGCAAGGTCAGGCACACAAACAGGCTGGTCCATCGTCCAATCGTTATCCAGAGCGGTAATTCACCATTGGCATCAAACTCTCCCATGACATAAGTCGCTATGGAGAAATTCATTACCATCATGCCAAGTATCCCGGCAAAGATAAGGCGCTCAATGCTACGACGTTTTCTTAACTCATTGAGTTGTTCACTATGAGAGGCATCATAAGGATGGGCAATATATCCAATGTCCGCAATAGACTTGAGAATATCGCTAAGCTGAATCTGTGATGAATCCCAGCGTACTCGCATGCGCTGGGTTGCGGCATCCGTTGTTACATCAATGACGCCAGGCTGTTGACGTACATGACGTTCATTCAACCACAAACAGGCAGGACAACGAATCTCTTCAAGCAACAAGGAAGCTTCCTGACCATTGACAAGTGATCGAACAAAACCTTTCTGCACTTCCGGGCGATCATAGATCTGCAGTCTTTCAAGGAAGTCAGGGACGATATCGGCTGTATTTGCCGTTGCAGATTTCTCTGTTCGAAATCGATAGTAGTCTTCCAGGCCAGACGACACGATGGCATCAGCAACGGCATGACATCCAGCACAACAGAAATGACGGTCAGAACCCAACACTTTACAGGTTGGCGTATCACTACCTTCCGGTACAGGCAGGCCACAATGAAAACAGGCCTCTGCCCCGTAAGTATGTTCGGGAGCAGAGGCCTGTGGTAAGTGTAATGCAGAGGACATTAGTCGCCCTCACCGCTAGAGAGAAGTGTAGTTATTCCTCATCCTCTTCCTCTGGTGGAGGAGTCGTTGCGTAATAATCAGCTAACGCTTCGATTTCCGCCTCGGTCAAAGGTGCTGCGGTCTTCCTCATTCTGGAATAGATATCATTTTCGCGATCTTCTTCCTTGAACTCGGTCATCGTGGTAACAAAGTAACCACGACTCATGCCATTGAGTGTTGCGGCATCATGCTTGCCGCCCTCCCCTTTACGTCCATGGCAGGAGTTACAGGCTTTGACCATACGTTTGGGATCACCCTTGTTAATCAGCCTCAACGTGGCATCAGAAGCCTTGCCCATTTTCTCCGGCGTCGGCAATGATGCATACCAGGCAGCAAGATGCGCAAGATCCTGTTTACTTAAGTCTTTTACGCGCTTAAACATGTCTTTGCTGTCTCGCTTCTTATCCTGGTAATCACGTAACTGCTTATACGTGTAACTATTCAGCTGCCCGGCAATATTCGGATCATCCGGGTCTTCTGCTATACCATTTTCGCTATGGCACTTATTGCACTTACTGTTAGCCGCAATCTCTTTACCTTTTGCTGCATCACCCGATGCCAGCAAGGCACGTGTTTCAGTATCAAAGGCCACGTTGGATGACGGTTCTGCAGCAACCGGCATAGTAGATACCAGGGCAAACGCCGCACTAATTAAAGTTATTTTATTCATGCCTAAATCCCCCAGGGTATCGTGCCGTAGGTATCCATCATAAAGAACTGCGCGATGGGATAACCGTAACTCGAGATCATGTAAACCAGAATAACGATATTCCAGAATGCAAAGTTATTCAGTAACTTGGGAATATTCATTACCGGGTGCACGGGCTCTGCATATTCAACTTCAATATCTGAAGATGCGACGCCTTTACGAAGCAGGTTAAGCACCAGCATAAGAGCAGACAACAACAAAATAAGTCCACCGATTACCATGCCAATTTCATGCGGCCCCCATGCAGCAACCAGTTCAGTATCATACGGCGTGGAAGATACGCGACGTGGTTGGCCGAGAATACCAAGGTAGTGCCATGGCAGAGTCAGCACCAACATACCGATAAACCATAACCATAACTGCAATCGAACCATGCCCGTAGAAGCCAGTTCACGACCCGTCATTTTTGGCCAGAGGTGATAGGCTGTACCAAAGTACAAAATGACAACGGTTCCACCAAAGATAAGATGGAAGTGGCCCGTTACCCACTGGGTATTGTGCACCATGGCATTCATGGCATAACTGGCATTAATTGCACCACCAAAACCACCGAAGGTCAGCATCAAAATGGCCAGTATCGAAGCCAGCACAAGCGGATTCTTCCAATCCAGCGCACCGATCCAGCCAAATAAGCCCCGGCCGCCGCGTAAGCGTCCAGCGATTTCCAGTGAAGCGATAACGGTGAAACCAGTCAGTAACGTCGGCAACATAACGGTCATCGTGCCCAGCATGTGCAGGAACTTCCAGCCGGCACCGACCTGGGGATCCATATACAGGTGGTGCATGCCAATTGGCACTGAAATCACCAGCAACAAAATAAACGAGATACGTCCCATTTCATCACTGAATAATCTGCCACCCGCTGCTTTCGGTAACAGGGTATACATGGCGATATAGGCCGGGAATAACCAGAAATACACAATCGCGTGTAATGTCCATGAGAACAGCACGCGGGCCAGGCCAACATCGATGGTTTCAATTAAGCCCAACGACCAGGGTATCAACTGAAATATCATCTCAGATGCCACACCCAGGCTGGTCCATAACCACATGATGGCATTAGCCGTATTACCAAACTGTGCCAACGGTACCGCTTCACCTGGATTATTCTTTTTCCAGGCCAGTGTCATCATGATCATCTGTAAACACCAGATCCATGAACCTACCACCAGTAAGGTGGCACCGATATAGAATAATGGATGTGCCTGCAATGGAGGGTAGAAGGTGAATAACACTGAAGCCTGCCCAGTCAATAACGGGAAAGCGGCCATCAATACACCCGTCAAACAGACCCAGAAACCAATCCAGGCGAGTTTCTTGTTCCATAATGACTGTTTAAGACTGGTCGTCGCCATGTAATAGCCAAAACCCATGACACAAAAGGTAGACAATACATAGGCCATCAATACGCCGTGTGTTGAAACCGAGGCAAAGTACATTTCAGGGGTATCCAGCATGCCGCTTAATAAGCCTGCCCGTTCAGCGACCTGAAAGACACCAAGCACAATCGCTACGGCAAAAAAGGTAAATGCCACCGCAAGGTTTGCCAGGCTCAGGCTGGCTGCC
>Ga0126335_1000059_pt1 | contig 48285 bp, 41 predicted proteins | sample OlaspJWI45metaG_FD_108409 | JGI IMG/M metagenome (GOLD analysis project Ga0126335, IMG submission 108409) | Marine gutless worms symbiont microbial communities from Oahu, Hawaii - Olavius sp. 1 OAHU.JWI-45 metaG | ecosystem: Host-associated > Annelida > Digestive system > Unclassified | place... | reverse complement strand
TGCTTGAAGCTCTCAATGATAGAGTACGCCATGCCAGAAGCGCTGGACGCGACCCCGAGAAATTCCTTGGCGAAGAAATAAGAACTTATAAGGAGTTAGAGAACAAAGCAATCGAGAAAAAACACATTGATTCAACAATGAGCGAGGCCAGGCGCAGGAGATTAGCCGGTGAAACCTTCGCTGATAGAATTCTGGATGATCATAAGAAACGTATTGAGCATTATCCCTCGTTGCAGATACATCAACATGCGGATCCAGAGCTGTGTAAACTCTATGGAGCGATGCGTCTTCTCGATAAACGGCACTGGAGTTCTCTGACGTCATATTTCAAGCTGGTTTATCCACGCGCGGGACAACTGGATAGAATCAATATTGAGCAGAGATTTTGGCGTCTTGTTTCAACTCGGGAAGGACGTCTCCCAGAAGAACTCGAGCCATATAGAAGAGCCTTGGTCACACCTACTATTTCGCAAAAAAACAGAATAGGAGAAGGCCGGGAAGCGATTAAGAAGGTTGCCTTTTATTTGCACGACTTGTTGGAGATTTATGAAAGGGCTTCCACTCTTGTTGCACCGCGGCCGGAAGTTAGGGTTGCCATCGACTTCGTATATGAAATCATAAGCGATTTCAGAATCGGTGATTTGAAGAAGTATTGAAATACTGATTCCCGATTTCAGGAGCGATGTATGCGGCTAGGGCCTCCCATGATTTGATTTCCAAGTAAGTTATCAGGTAGAACTGATTTCTGGAATCTCTTTGTTCGGTTCTTCTTCTCGGGTAGAGAGCTATATCCTCCAGAAGGCTCCGCGTAAGACGAACAACGGCATCGGAGTTCAAAAGAGAGCCTTACGATTAGGCGCAAGCTTACAGATGGATGTCAAAATCGATTCGCCAGGGGGCAATTCCAGAATCATTTGGGCAAGTGGCTCTATGGCTTATGCACATCGTCTGTATTGATGCTGCCAAATGATTGGCCACGTGTCGGAACAATGTGCCAGTCTTCCGCACTGTCTGTATCATTCGGAGTTGAGGCCCTGCAGATGGAACGGGTTGCAGTTGAAAAGTTCGCATTGACGGCATCCGAGGGGAAGGGTATGCCACCCGATTCCGAGGTCCATGCCTTGATTTCAGCTAGATCGCTGGCAAAGATGAAGCCATCGCTAGTCCATCCGAGTTTTTCATCTTCTTCGTCGTCTTCTCGATTCGTCCAGAGTATGGCATCAATTACAGGTCCGCCCTTATGCGTATATAGCGTTATTGCTCCATTGTTTCCGGGAAGTCCTGGTGAATCTCTCATCCAGAAATCTCTTGCCGTATCCGATGAAAGCTTCCCTCCCGATACATCCAGCGCCGCGATTTCGTCTATTTCTTCGGAAACACCTTCCACCTTCGTATGAACAAGAATGTATTCACCTTCTCTAACCTCAATTGATGGGAAGAGAAAACTGTCTCTGTACTTGTTTTTCGTTCCGATAAGCAGAACTAAGCCGCCAAGATTTCCTGCTTCGGTGACTAATAATTCAATGCAGTCAGGGGTATTTCCCGAACCGCGGGGGTTTATTTCATTTATCAGTATTCCTGGTACTCTGGAATTCCAACCGCTGAACTTATACAGAAATAGCAGGGAATTGCCCGATTCATCTCCAACTTTCATCCTGAACGTGTATTCGCGTCCAATTTCCTGATCTGCTCCAAAAACAATGGTAAGTTGTTCGTTCTCAATATCGAAGGCATTGACAGGCATGGGGGGAACAACAACCGGATTTGCATCTCTTAATACAATAGGTTCGTCAAAGGTGAATCGCAGATGTCGCTCATCTATTGTCTCGGCCGACTGCAGTACGGGGGGAAGGAGATCTAAGGGATATTTCCTGGTATCCGAGTCTGGGGCACAGCTAAGCATAATCACTATACTAGATAGACTGATCATGGTTATGAGTTGAAAAAAGCCTCTAAATTGCCAGACGTATCTTATGGGCTTTTTAGCATATAATCGTTTATCCATATGAAATGCAAACAGGTGGGAATCTAGTTCCACTTGAACTAGGAAGTAAAAATGTGTGGAATAATTGGGTATTGCGGAAGTAGAAGCGCTACCCGGCTTTTGCTATCCGGCTTAAAGAGGCTTGAGTATCGTGGCTACGATTCTGCTGGGATAGGTGTTGTTCACGAGAATGCTCTTCAACTGTATAAGAAGGCAGGGAAGATTGAAACCCTGCAATCCATTGTTCCGGATGAACTTGAGGGTAATTGGGGAATCGGGCACAACCGTTGGGCCACCCACGGAGAGGTGAACGACATAAACGCGCATCCCCATACCGATTGCACTGGAAAAATCGCTATCTGCCATAACGGAATCATTGAGAACTGCGAAAGCTTGAGAAACCGATTGGAAATCGAAGGCCACAGGTTCAGTAGTCAAACGGATTCCGAGGTTATTGCTCATCTAGTTGAATCCTTTTATGAAGGGAATCTCGAGTTTGCTTTGAAAGCAACTGTCAGCTTGTTGGAAGGAACTTATGGAATTCTTGCCATAAGTGTTGATAATCCTAGACAAATCGTAGGTGCTCGAAACGGTTCACCAATGATTATCGCAATTGCTGATAATGAGAAGTTCATTGCGAGCGATGTCAGCGCCGTTCTTGCCCACGCGAAACAGGTTATCTACTTGGAAGATGGCGAAGTTGCTAGCATAAATCCAGATAACTATGAGATAAGCGATGTGCGCAATCGATCGATCGATAAGAAAATCGAAATCATTTCCTTGGAGCTTAAGGAGATGGAAAAGGGAAATTATTCTCACTATATGCTAAAGGAAATTCATGAACAGACTGACTCGATTTCACGGGCTTTAAAAGGCCGAATCGATGAGAAGCAGGCAACCGCGTTGCTAGTTGGTTTGAATATGAGTGAAACCGAACTGCTTGCTGTTAAGCGCATAACAATAACGGCCGCCGGAACCAGCTTCTACGCGGCGCGAGTTGTCGCATATCTTCTGGAGAAAATTGCGCGTATTCCGACTACCACAGAACTATCATCAGAGCTTCGCTACCGTAATCCGGTTGTAGAGAGGGGTACATTGTACATAGCGGTAAGCCAATCTGGTGAAACCATCGATACGCTTATGGCCGTACAGGAACTTCAGCGGAAGGGGGCCCCTGTACTCTCCGTGTCTAACGTGGTTGGCTCCAGCATTGCTCGTGAATCTCATGGCGGGATTTATATCCATTCGGGCCCGGAGATAGCCGTGGCATCCACAAAGGCATTCACAAACCAGCTTGCGGCAATGTATATGTTCGCTCTCAAGATGGCGAGGATGCGCCATATGGCCTGGTCAGAAGGTAAAAAATTCATTAAGAACCTTTCAAATCTTTCAGATAAAATAGGTGAAATACTCAAGAACGCGGATAAAATTGAGCAATTGGCCAGGAAGTACTCTGGGGCCAAAAACTTCCTTTTCCTGGGCCGCGGTATAAACTTTCCAGTAGCTCTGGAAGGCGCTCTTAAGCTCAAAGAAGTGGCATATATTCACGCTGAAGGTTATAGCGCCGCGGAGATAAAGCACGGCCCAATAGCCCTTATCAACTCCCGGACTCCAAGCATATTCCTTGTGTCCGATGATCATCTGTATAGCAAGGTTCTCACTTCAATGAAAGAAGTGAAAGTCCGAAATGGCCCGGTAATTGCGATTAGTACGGAAAGGAATGAACAGATTTCCCGTATTGCTGACGATGTTTTCCAGATACCAAAAGCGGAAGAGGATTTCTACCCATTCCTGATGGTTATCCCTCTTCAGCTTTTTGCCTATTACTGCGCATTGGAACTAGGGTGCGATGTCGATCAGCCCAGGAACCTTGCAAAGAGTGTTACGGTGGAATAGTTTTCCTAATGACACATTCTTGGAAGGAAGTTGTTGTCAAGTTCGACGTTTTTCTGACTGCAAAAATCCTATCTCGGAAGACCGAGATTGCCGTCATCGGTTGATTATGAAGCTCTATGAAGATGGATTCTCTGATGAAGAGATATCAGAATACCTAAATGGCAAAGGCATTGTCTCTCCACGAGGCCGAGATTATTATCCGAAGTTGATCTGGGTAACGAGGAAAGATTCATGGATCAAGAGAAAAGACTGAACGATTATGATATCTTAAGACAGGGGAAATGAGTTCCTATCTAAAGAAGAGATAAATGATATTTCCCCGATTTATACCCACTTCTTGGAGGACCCGTCTCCACATGCACCCAGATCCAAATGGAAAACAGCGATCAGGTTTTCACTATAAAAGTACTGTCCAAGTATCTTGAGAACTGCCGGGTCCAGTCTTTGCAAGTTAGTCCGTGAGGGAAAGATTCCCGGATAGAAGATTGGTAAAACTTGGAGGTTCTATGAGCCGGCCAAAGGATCCCCGAAAACAAATTCGTAATCGTGCGACATCGACCGTCGTATGCCAATCCCTACGGCACCAAACTTTTCTTAAAGAGTTTACTGGCCGGTAACCTTATAGGCGCAACGGCATTCGCTGGTGGGTCAATTTCCTCGAAAGGTTCGGCTCGCCGTTTATATACGGAAAATTTCCACGCGGCTCTTCCAACGAAGACAAAGAAAACCTGCTCAATGCTTTGGGAGACACGATTTCCAACAGCGTAGCCGTTGGTCCAGACGATAGCTATGTTGAAATCAGGGCGATTCGATACGTAGCCAATCTGGCGATGTCCACGAATCATTCTGCGCCGCTCAGAACGCCGAGAGGGACAAAATCCCATATGAGATGGGTGACCGCTTCAACTCAGAATACCTATCTGCCCGTTATGGTATAAACCCCTCGCACATCAAAGTGCAACCCTCCCAAGCCTTCGTCGATGCCGCGGCCGCCTCCATCTAACAATTACAATTCTCGCACCAAAACGACGAAATAGTCGAGAGTTTCACCGGACGCCTGGAAAGGCACGGCCAAAATGTTATCGATTCCATTTAAAGCTCGCTCGATTAATCGATAATCTGTGCTACGTCGCGGCTTCTGTAGGGGCTAGCAATGCCAAAAAATAGTATTCTGGTATCTGCGGAGGCTATAAACTACGTCGGGTGTAAATTCCCTGTGGCCGCTAGCTCGCCGGGAACTGATTTACCGTAAACACCCAATTCAAAAGCTTCCGGCGACCCCCTGCTTCTGAGTTCTTCGCCACCGCGTGTTCTGAAGGTTGAAGCGGCAGCATCTGATTGACTTTCGTTCTTCCGACGCCCTTGCGGCAAAAAATCTCATTGAAGCAGCCGTAAGTTGCTGCAATTTCCGGGAGTACAGCCGAACATCTGAGGGCTAACTGGAATATGCCTGGAATTGAATGCAATTTTAAGAGTTTGCATCTTCCTAGCCATCAATAGAATCCCGGAGAAAGCGATCTTTCGAGGTATGGTGGATTTCTTACTAACGCCCTAATTCATGGGAAGAACAATGATTAAGTAGGTATGTGAAATGGGGAATGTTGAAGATGAGATTGATAGTTCAGCTCGCGCTTAGCACAGAACATCACGATTCCGATAATAAACTATACTTATGTGGCGCAAATCAAACAAACCAGGCATCCTGTTTCGTGTCATAATCCTGTTTACTTCTGTTTTTCTTGTGGTTCTAAGGGCGTCAGCCAATGATTTAATTATTCTGCCCGGAGATGTATATATTGAAATAGCCGAGAATTCCACGGGGTTCGACTTGTACATCAGGGCTAAAGAGCTTCTGGGATCGGTGATGATAACGGAATCCTCGGCCGATCCCGGGGAAGAAGTGGACTCCTTCGCGTTCAGAGCGCAAAGTTACAACAGCGTCAATGGAGATGAGCGAAGAATTCTGAATGGCGAATTCCTGGATCTCGGGAAGGAACTCTTTTTTCTGATAGACTCAACTCCAGAATCAAATGATTTTTTGGGACTTGCATTCAGGATACATGTGCCGTATCAGTTAGAGTACGGTTATCCATGGAGTAGAGAGGGCCAGGTAAGGGTTGGTAGAGGAACCTGGCTGAATATTCGGACCTTTGAGAAGCCGTTTGCCGATTATGATGGCCCCTGGATGGACAATCCCTTCGTTTTGTCGATGAAGGAAATCCCATTGCCGACAGTTAAGGAAACTCAATTCGCAAGTGAGAATGAAGTTGGAGATATCCAGGAAGCGATGGAGCTAATTGCCGAGCTAATCGGTTCGAGCGGAAAAGATGTAGACGTTGTAATTGTTTTGGATTCCACTGACAGCATGGAGGACGATCTTAAGCATGTTAAAAGCATTCTTGTGCCTCTGCTGCGGAGCAGGATCGAGGAATTTGAATCCTTCCGCATCGGATTGGTTCAGTATCGTGACTACAAGGAGGCGTTTTTGACACGTTCTTTGCCGTTTACTCGAAGTTTGGATGATTTCCAAACAGAGCTGAATAAGATTTCTGCATACGGTGGAAGGGATGTGCAAGAGGCTGTGAATGAGGGTATCTATGCCGGATTAACCGAATTCGATTGGTCTGCCCCAAAGAAAATGCTTATTCAAGTGGGAGATGCCCCGGGACATGATGAGCCCCGTGGGGCTATAACCCCAGAGCTCATAGAAAGCGAGGCATCGAAGCTCGGGGTGTCGATTTTCTCGATTCAGCTTCCAAACTAGCTAAGCCTTGACGGTTACGTCTGGCGTTTTAAGAGCACGCTTGCCCGCTCAATCAATTGCCCTCCGACGACTATCTTGGCCGGCGGCAGGTTCGGATTTCTAATTCGGGCATTTAGCCGATTTAACGCTACTCTGCCGATTTCCCGTTTGGATACGACCATACTGCTTAGAGGAGGAACAAGTAGCTTTGAAGCTGGAAGATCGTCAAATCCGATAATGGAAACCTCCTCGGGAACCCGATTCCCTTTTTCTCTTAGCGCCTTGAGTATTCCGAAAGCGATGGCATCGTTTATGCAGAAGAGTGCCGAGGGAAGCTTAGCGCCTTTGTCAAGGATTCTCTTCATATCGCTATAGGCTCCTTCAATCGTTGAGTCTACATCGAAAATGAACTTTTCATCCCGGTTTTTCCCGAGATATCCAAGTACTTCTCGGAAGGCCTTATCCCTCAGCCAGAAATTCCGGGTTTGCACACTGGATCGAACTATGCCTATCTCATCATGTCCTTTTTCGACGAGATGCTTCAAAACCAGAAATACGGAATCCGTGTTATTCATGTCGACAAAGTCCAGGGGAATGTAATCGAAGAAAGTATCCATGAAAACGGCTGGAATCGGAAAATCCATGAATTCGAGAATATCGTCATGACTTAGTTCGGTTCCAAGTATTATGACTCCCGACAGGTGGGTTTGGCCTTTGAACCAGGCTTTGATTTGGGGTATCGGCGTAGAATGAAACGACTTAATCTCGACTTTGTAAGGGAGATTTTTAGTTCCAAGGAGGATCCCGTCGATATAATCCGAAATAAAAACCTTGTGATCTTGATTCAAAGTATGACCATGCTGAACAATTTGGACAAATTGAATAGTGCCGCGATCAACTGGAGCCACCAAGTTGCGTTGAGTGAATTCATATCCGAGATTTTCAGCTATATCGAAAATCTTACGGCGAGTAGCTTTCTTGACGCCTATCTTGTTATTAAGTGCCAAGGATACTGTTGAGAGAGATACATTTGCTTTCTGGGCGATGTCTTTGATTCTTATAGCCATGCTTCTATAGTAAGAATCCTACCTCTATCAGAGTAAAACTATCAACTAAAATTTTTAATAGATTTTAATAATGAAGGACATTTTTAGACGCTACTGGTATTTTTTTCTTGGAATCTACTCTGCATAAGCCACGTAGAACTCGGTATGTACAAAGATTTCTTAATAACCCCTTAGTTTTAACTTTTTTTCTTGACAGGCAATTAAAATTTGCTATAATAAAATCCTTCATTTTAATTAAAATGATAAGGGGGATTTAATGAAAAAGCTTTTACTTCTTGCTGTAATTCTATCGCTTTTTGTTACGTTTGCTTGTGAACGGAAGAGCGATGAGGCCTATACTATAGCAACAGTAGTCAAAGTAGATGGAATTGCCTGGTTCGATCGAATGAGAGTGGGTGTTGAAGAGTACGGCGAAGAGACGGGTCACGACGCCTTCCTTCTCGGTCCTTCCCAGGCCGATGCAGCCGAGCAGGTTCGCATAATAGAAGATTTGATTGCTCAAGGCGTCGATGCCATTTGTGTTGTGCCCTTTTCCGTGGAAGCGGTTGAGCCAGTCCTCGCAAGAGCTAGGGAGGAAGGCATCGTAGTGGTAAGTCACGAGGCCTCAACTCAGGAAAACGCGGATATCATCATAGAAGCCTTTGACAATGCGGCTTACGGTGAATTTCTGATGGAAAACCTGGCCCAACGCATGGGTGGTACGGGGGAATATGCTACCTTTGTCGGAAGTCTGCAATCCAAGAGTCACAATGAATGGGTAGATGCCGCTGTCGCCTACCAGGAAGCCAACTACCCTGATATGGAACTTGTTCAAAGCAAGATAGAGGAATTCGACGATTTTCAAACCGCCTACGAGAAAACTCTTGAACTCCTTACGGCTTACCCGGATTTGGATGGAATACAGGGCAGTGCTATGACAACCGCCCCAGGCGCCGGTTTGGCTGTCGAAGAACGCGGACTTCAGGAAGAGGTTTCAGTTGTTGGCACCAGTTTGGTTTCTGTTTCCTCACAGTATCTTGAAAGCGGCGCAACAGATATGATTGCCTTCTGGGACCCCGCGATGGCTGGCCGCGCTATGAACGAAATTGCCGTTCGTATTCTTGATGGCGAAGGCATTGAAGACGGTGCGGATCTCGGCATTGTTGGATACAGAGATATTATGCAGGCCCCTGGTAAGCCCAATTTGTACTACGGTTCGGCATGGGTAGGTGTAACCAAAGATAATATGGATCAATACGACTTCTAAATCTGTTCTGGCTATTCTATGGGGCTCTCTCGTTAGGGCCCCATCAAAAATAACAGGACTCTTCTAAAATGAGGAAGCAGACGATCCGAGAAGGCGTAATGAAATGATTGCACCATTAGCGGAAGTCAAAAATATCCACAAACGCTTTTCAGGGGTCTACGCGCTAAACGATGTTTCCTTGAGTATCACCCCCGGAGAGATTCGTTGTCTTGCTGGAGAGAACGGATGTGGGAAATCCTCACTGATTAAGACCATTGTCGGTGTTTATCAACCTGATGAGGGTCAGATTATCTTAAACGGCCGGTTGTACGAGAATCTTAGGCCCATTGATGCGATTCATGAGGGTATTCAGGTTATCTATCAAGATTTCTCCCTGTTCCCGAATCTAACTGTAGCGGAAAATCTCGCCATCAATTCTCAACTGGAACGAGACCGAAAACTGGTGAGTTGGGCGGATATGGAGCGAACCGCCCAGTCGGCCTTGTCGTATATAAAAGTAGAAATACCACTGCGTTCGAGAGTAGGAGATCTTTCTGTAGCCAAAAAACAGCTAGTGGCAATTGCCAGAGCTCTGCTCCATAATGCGAAACTCGTCATCATGGATGAGCCGACAACAGCGCTGACTCACAAAGAGGTTAACAGTCTTTTCGAAGTTATTTCCGAACTCAAGTCCGAGGGAATCGCTACTTTGTTCGTCAGTCATAAACTCAGGGAAGTGCTTGATATCAGCGAGAAGCTTACCATACTCCGAAATGGCCGCAAGGTATCGGAAGGTGATACTGAAGAATACGATGAGGCCAGTATTACCTACCATATGACTGGACGCCGAATTTCCGGGAATCCGTTTATCTTCGATAGAAAGGAAAAAGAAATTCCGCTTCTCTCTCTTAGTGAGCTTGGAAGAAAAGGAGCGTTCGAAGATGTTTCTTTCAACCTTTTCCCCGGAGAAATCATCGGAATTACCGGACTTCTTGGTTCCGGTCGGACTGAGCTTGCTCTTGCTCTTTTCGGCATTCTTCCGGCAAGTTCCGGAAGAATTGCAATCGACGGAAGGGAGGTGCTTATCAATTCGGTGGAAGCGGCAATGAGGGTCGGGATTGCTTATGTACCGGAAGATCGGCTGGTTGAAGGCTTGTTTCTTGAACGCAGCATAGGAGACAATATCATAGCCGGCATACTGGGCCGTATCAAAAACCGTATGAAATTCATTGATTTCAAAAAAGCGGCAAGAATCATCAGGAATTGGATCAATACCCTTAAAATTGCCACTCCAAATTCCGAGAACCCCGCGAGATCCCTTTCGGGAGGAAATCAGCAGCGGGTTGTACTTGCCAAATGGCTCGCCGCGAATTCTCGGATTTTTATTCTAAATGGACCTACCGTTGGAGTCGATGTTGGCTCGAAACTGGAAATTCATGTTAGACTCCGCGAACTCGCCTCTAATGGAGCCGGCGTAATCATTATGAGCGATGATATGCCCGAAGTGGTTCAGAATTGCAACCGAGTTTTCGTAATGCATAAGGGGCGAATCGTTCGAGAGTACAAGGATGGCCCGGACGAAGGCCAATTGATCTCCCAAATAGAAAGTCTCAAGTAGACAGGAATCCGGCTATGAAGAGATTACTTAAAACACACGAATCCTACATCGCGGTTATTCTCATCGTCTTTTCGCTGATAGTGGGTATCGTTAATCCGAATTTCTTTTCCATCGGAAACCTGTTCGGTCTTTTGAAAAGCACGGTGGTTACCGGTATTTTCGCCCTGGGAGTACTACTTGTCCTTATATCTGGAGAAATAGATATTTCCTTCCCGGCTATTGGCGTGGTTTCAATGTACATCACGGGAATTATTTTTGAAGCTATTGATTTCTCGGGACCGACTATCCTGGCGTTTCTACTCTCTGGTGGAATAGGGGTTTTGCTGGGGCTTATCAATGCGGCAGTTATCTCAACGTTCCGTCTACCCACTTTAATTGTTAGTCTTGGAACTCTCAGTGCCTACAGCGGATTCGTACTAACCTTTGTTGATACGCGGATTATAAATCGGCTTACCGATCCGGTTGTAATCTACAGCAAGCTGGCGTTCTTCAGGAGGACGATGGAATCGGGGCAAACTGCCGAACTTCACTTTTCTTTCTTCGTTTATATTGCATTGGCTGTTATTACGGCGCTTATACTGCGCTACACCATTATCGGGAGAGGCGTTTATGCTCTGGGAGGCGATCGACAGGCCACGGAGCGCGCGGGGTTCTCCGTGAAGAAGATAGAGTACTTCATTTACTGTTATGTTGGATTACTCGCGGGTTTGGCTGGAATTATACATAGCGCTCATGTAAGGAATGCGAATCCCTTTGATCTTGTTGGCAGCGAATTGAATGTTATTGCCGCCACGGTTCTGGGCGGTGCGATTATCGGAGGGGGTAGGGGAACTGTTCATGGAACCCTTTTAGGCGTGATGCTTATAACTGTTATAAACAACAGTCTGATTTTGCTGGGCATCCCCAGCTATTGGCAGCGTTTTACCACTGGTTTGGTTCTGCTGATTGCCGTAACAGTTCCTCAGATCAAAAGGGCGGGATTGATCAGATTTCAGAGGAGGGTGAGAAGTTGAAAATTCTGTCCAATCTACCTATTCGAAGTTTGAAAACCAAAGACAGTAATCTGAATCGTCTCATTGTTATTTCTATCGCGGTATTTGTTCTAATGGCCATCTTGAATCCCGACAAATTCATCACAATGAGAAATTTCCGTTCCATGTCGTATTCTTTTCCAGAATTGGGACTACTGTCTCTTGGATTGACCATTTGCATGATTACCGGAGGAATCGATCTGTCAGTTGTCGGTACGGCCAATCTAACTAGTGTTCTAGCTGCTAAGATAATGGTGCAGATGATTCCAGCGGACTCCACTTCGGCAGCCGTTATTCTGCTGGCGACAGGTGTGGCCTTCATTGTTGGCATCGCCGCCGGGCTTATCAACGGATACTTGATTTCGACATTCCATGTTCATCCAGTTCTGGTTACACTCGGGACTTGGCAAGCTTTCTCCGGCATCGCCATCATAATAACCAAGGGTTATGCTATCCCCGGCCTTCCAAAAGACTTTCTATTCGTCGGGAATGGACGATTTCTGGGTTTTCCCATGCCGCTTTATGTCTTTTTGTTTTTTGCCGTCGTAGTTGCCGTGATTTTAAGGAGAACCCAATTCGGTCGGAGCATCTACCTTATCGGTACCAATGCAACTGCCGCCAGATTCGCCGGGATTCGAGTTAGGGCAATGCTGATGCGCACATATGTAAGCAGCGCTGTACTGGCTTCCACGGCTGGTCTTCTGATGATTTCCCGCACGAATCAGGCTAAGGCCGACTACGGTGAAAGCTACGTACTTCAGGCAGTGTTGGTGAATCTCTTGGCAGGAGTGAACTGGAATGGCGGATTTGGGCGGGTGATTGGAGTCGCCATCGCTGTTGCGACTCTGCAATTCCTTTCTAGCGGTTTCAACATGTTGCGATTCAACAACTTCGCCCGGGATTTTACTTGGGGCGTGTTTCTGATTTTGATTATGATTTTCAACCATCTTATGAACAAGCGTAAGGACAGGCTGGAAGCCGATATCATAGGAGCGAAATCGACAGTATAGTTATAAGGAGATATTGATGAAGAAGTTTCTAAATAAGCCGGAGGATTTTGTCAATGAGATGCTAAAAGGCATTCTCGAAGCCCATCCCGATCAGCTAAAATCCGTGGCTGGCGATGTACGCTGTATCATCAGGGCCGACATTCCAAAAGATGGGAAGGTTGGTTTGGCTACTGGTGGTGGCTCTGGTCATCTACCGCTTTTTCTAGGTTATGTCGGTAAGAGCATGCTTGATGGTTGCTCCGTGGGAGGTGTCTTTCAAAGCCCTAGCTCCGATCGGATGCTGGAAGTTACAAAGGCCATTGATACCGGCAAGGGAGTGCTTTACATCTATGGCAATTACGGAGGAGATGTAATGAATTTCGACATGGCGTCCGAGATGGCCGCCATGGAAGGGATCAAGGTTGAGTCTTATACTGCGGGAGATGATGTTGCCAGTGCGTCCAAAGGCGAGGAAGCCAAGCGGCGTGGTGTCGCGGGTATTTTCTACGTTTATAAATGCGCCGGAGCCAGGGCCGAAGAAGGGGCTGATCTCGACGAAGTGAAGAGAATCGCCGAGAAAGCAGGAGCGGCAGTTCGAACCATGGGCGTCGCGATTTCTCCGGTTATCATCCCCGAGGTAGGTAAACCATCGTTCATCATAGGTGATGATGAAATGGAAATCGGAATGGGCATCCATGGCGAACCGGGTATCCGACGTGGCAAACTGCTTAGCTCCGACGAGGTTGTTCGAGAGATGATGGACAGGATTCTTCCAGACCTCCCCTACTCATCGGGAGATACGGTTTCGGTTCTGGTGAATGGGCTTGGGGCTACACCTAAAGAGGAACTTTATGTGGCCTACCGCAAGGTAGCGGAGATTTTGAGGGAGAGGGGCATTTCGGTGTTCAAGGTTTACGTTGATGAATTTGCTACCTCTTTGGAAATGGCCGGTTTCTCCATCTCACTTTTAAAACTTGATGATGAGTTGAAATCACTTCTGGCTAAGCCTGCACGGACGCCTTTCTTTGAACAGTTTCAACTTGAGGTGTAGCGTGGATGTCGTTATTGCGAAGAAGGCCATCGTTTGCATCCGAGAATTGATGGAGAAGAATAAGGATTTCTTGGTAGAACTCGATAGTATGATGGGCGATGGGGATTTGGGTTTAACCATGGTTGGGGCATTCAGAGCTGCCGATGAAAAAATGAAGAGCTCGGAGGAATCAGACATCGGTCGATTTTTCGCTGGAGTCGGTATGGAGATTACTAAGGCAGCTCCTTCCACTATGGGCACTCTTGTTGCGACTGGATTTATGAGGGGGGGTAGATCTCTTATGGGCAAGAGCGAACTGTTCCCCGCTGATATGACCCTGTTCTTTCGTTCCTTCGTAGAAGGTTTGATGGATCGTGGGAAGAGCAAACCGGGAGATAAATCCGTTATTGATGTTATCGATCCCGCGGTTAAGGCCATGGAGAAGGCGGACGATGATTGGAATGCCCTGGCTGATGCAGGCATCGCTGCCGCGCGAAGCGGATTGGAGAATTCCAGTGCGATGATGGCTCGACATGGGAGGGCCGCCTACTATAAGGAGAAATCGATAGGCAAGCAGGATCCGGGTGGAACGGCTGGTTTGTTCATCGTCGAAGGAATGTTGAAAACCTTTAAGTCGGAGAAATCAGGCATCTGAATTGAAGCAGTACTGATCTACAAAATTTCACTATCCCTGGCGCTGTCGGCAGTTCTAACGCGGCCAGGCAGCGTTAGATTCAAGGCAGTAGGCAAGCGGATTTTTAACAGGACCGCTTGAGTCTGTTCCTGATTGATTCTTTCACTTCAAAATCTCTTCTACCTCGCTTAGCAGTGGTATTCCTTGTGTGGCTCCCTTTCTTGTGACGGCAATTGCACCTGCCGCACAGGCTCGGCGAAGGTTTTCCTCATACGGCATCCGCGATATTTCTCCGGCCAAAAAGTATCCCATGAAAGTATCTCCGGCGCCGGTTGTATCAACTATCGGCCCCTGGTCGGGGAAGGATGCCCGAATCATACCGGATGCGTCGGCACGGATAGCTCCTTTCTTTCCCAAGGTAATCACGATAACCGCCTTGGGGAAAAGACGCCGAAGTTCCATGACGATGGCTTCGTAGGATTCATCAGTACCACTGTTCTCAAGTTCTATCCCGGAGAGTTCCCGCCCTTCTATCTCATTCACCACCAGCCATGAGAGCCGCTCCAGTGGATAATCTATCACTTCCGGACCCATTGGTGCCGGATTCATGGCAAGAGCCAGTCCGGCATTCGAGGCTTTCGTGAGTATTTCGGGGGCTAGGTTGATTTCGTTTTGAAGAAGCACAATGTCTTTTGGGGTCGCACCGGCAATTAACCTATCAACATCGGATTCGTCCCATGAACGGTTGGCACCACCGTAGAGAACAATGGCGTTTTCTCCGTCATCCGCCACTTGAATGATGGCATGTCCGGTTGGAATCGCGCCGATTGCAATTCCCGAGACATCCGCGCCGTCGGCAGCGAGGCCGTGTTTAAGGAAAAGGCCGTCTTCTCCGATACGACCTACATGTCGGACACGGGCGCCGGCCCTGGCCAGGGCCGTGGTTTGGTTGAGACCTTTGCCGCCGGCATAGCGCTCTAGAATTCGGCTGGGGATTGTCTCCCCGGGTCTTACGATGTGGGAAGTCCGAAAGACATCATCAATATTCAGAGAACCGGCGTTGTGAATTACGGCGTGATTAGACATGGTGAATCATTCCAATGAAGTTTTGGGCTTCCTTGAACGGATATCGATCATAACGGCAATGATGAGTATAAGACCCTTGATGACCTGTTGTATATAAGATGGAATCTTGAGCAGGTTCAGGCCGTTGCCGATGACTCCCATGATAAGGGCGCCGGCAACGGGTCCTCCGGCGCTTCCGTATCCGCCCATCAGGGATGTGCCGCCCAGGACTGCAGCGGCAATCGCTTCCAATTCCAATCCCGTGCCGGCTGTCGGCTGGGCGGACCAGAGCCTGGCCGTGAGAAGAATCCCGGCGAAAGCCGCTGTGATTCCGCTGAGAGTGTACACCGAAAGGGTGATGCGTCCAACCGGAATTCCGGCCAGTCGAGCAGTCTCTTTGTTGCCGCCGACGGCAAAAACATGATGGCCGTACCGCGTCCGAGTTAGAATCAGGTGCGAGTAAATCGTTAGGATGATAAGGAAAATAACCGGGAGGGGAATCGGCCCCAGGGTACCGGTGCCGAGGGTTACATAATCCTCCGGCAGTCCGGCGATCGGTTTGCCTTTGGTATACACAAGCGTAAGACCCCGCCCCACGGCCATCAAGGAGAGGGATGCTACGAAGGGCGGAAGCTTCCCCCCTACAACAAGAAGCCCAATCAGGGTGCCGGTAGTCGCTCCGATACAGAGGGCGATAGCGATTGCCGGGCCGGTTGCCCAGTTCGCCTGGGACACCAGTCCTGCCGAGATTGCGCCCGCGAGAGCTGCTGTTGATCCCACCGACAGATCTATTCCCCCGGTCAGGATGGGGTAGGAAAGCCCTAATGCCACGATGGCGGTGATGGAGGATTGAAGAGCGATATTTAGCAGGTTCTTGGCATTCAGGAACCTGGGGGAAATCAGAGCCAGCACCAGACAAAGTCCAAAGAGAACCAGAACAACGCTATTTTTTTTCAGAATCCTCAATGATGCTTTCACGACACTACTCCGGCCGCCAGGTGCATGATACTATCCTGCGTGGCATCCTCACGCGAGAAAGAACCCACCAACTTGCCGCTTCTCATCACAAGGATGCGGTCGCTTATGCCAAGGATTTCCGGCAGCTCCGACGAGATTACGATGACGCCAACGCCTTCATTCGCGAGGCGGTCTATCAGGGAGTATATTTCCGCTTTGGCTCCGATGTCGATTCCCCGGGTCGGTTCATCAAGGATCAGAATCCGAGGATTCAGAGAAAGCCATTTTGCGATGACAACTTTCTGCTGGTTTCCACCGCTGAGATTGCGAATTTTTCTTTCGGTATCGGGTGGGCGCACATTGAGCCGTTTGATGAGCTCTGAGGCAGAATTCTTAAGAGCCTTGAACTTCAGCAGGCCCCATCGGCTCAGGACGGAAAGGATGTTGACGGTGAGGTTTTTCCGGACAGAAAGATCAAGGAACAAACCCTGTTCCTTTCGATCTTCCGGAACGTAAAACAATCCCCGATTGATGGCTTTGCGTACATTCATCCTTCCCATCTTATCACCGTCGATCAGAATGCGGCCTTCAGTAACAGAATCCAATCCGAACAGTGCTCTGGCGAGTTCGGTACGACCGGCGCCGACCAAGCCGGAGATTCCCAGCACCTCGCCGGCTTTGAGCCTAAGGGATAAGTCTCTAAAACCGCTGCCTGTAAGGCACTCGACTTCCAGGAGGATTTGTTCCTTGGGCGAGGATTCCTTCACATACATTTCCCCCAATTCTCGTCCCACCATCATTTTCACGATGTTGTCCGGAGTAGTTTCATCGGCGGCCTTGCTATCGATCAGCCTGCCATCCCGCAGAACCGTAATGCGGTCAGCCGTTTCAAAAACCTCTTCTAAGCGGTGGGAGATGTAAATCAGCGCCATATCCTCGTCTCGAAGGATCTTAATCATTTCAAGGAGGACCCGGGTTTCTTTTTCGGTAAGGGAAGAGGTCGGTTCATCAAGGATCAGAACCTTGGCGTCGAGGGACAGAGCTTTCGCTATTTCTACCATCTGTCTCAAGGCGATTGGAAGAGAGGACACGGCTGTTGCAGGATCAAGAGTCAGCCCCAGCTTCTTCAGGTTTCCCCGGGCTTTCGCGGCCATAGTCTTCCTGTCGATCAGACCCAAGCGTCCGCGGGGTTCACGGCCAAGCATGATGTTCTGGGCAATACTTCGGTCGGGCAAGAGCGTCAGCTCCTGGTGAATCATGCCGATACCTCGACTCTGGGCTCTTCGTGAGCTGCCCAGCTCTTCATCTTCGCCTTGGAAGAGAATCCTACCTTCATCCTTGGTGTAGTCGCCGGCAAGTATTTTCATCAGGGTTGATTTCCCCGCCCCGTTTTCCCCGACGACTGCATGGATCTCTCCGGTGAAAAAGGACAGATCAATCCTATCTAGAGCCTGAACTCCGGGGAAACTCTTACTGATTCCTTCCAGCGTGATGATTGCCTGATTCATGGTGACTTCCTGGACATGGCGGGAAAAAAGCAGCTTTCTTCCCGCCGATGCATCTTACTTCACCAGGGCGAGGTCTACGGGAATATTAGCCGGCACGGATTTGCCCATCAGGTAATCGTAAGCGGTTTCTACACCCAGACTGCCGATCATACCCGGCTGCTGGGCTACCGTTGCAGCCAAAGATCCATCTTTCACGGCGGCCACGGCATCGTCCACCGCGTCGAATCCGACGAAAACAATGCCGGAGCGTTCGGCTGCCCTGGCAGCCTCGATGGCGCCGAGAATCATCTCGTCGTTATGAGCAAAAACGCCATCAATTTCCGGCTGGGCCTGGAGAATATTCTCGAAAACACTTAGCCCTTCAGCACGGTTGAAATTGGCAGTCTGCCTAGCCACGACTTCTACGCCGGAAGCGGCGCCGACAACGGCGTTGAATCCAGTCCCCCTGTCACGGGCGGCGGAAGTACCGGCAATGCCTTCGAGTTCAACAACCTTGCTCGGTTCACCGATGGCCTCAAGAAGAAATTCGGCGGCCATCACTCCACCGGCCACGTTATCGGAAGCCACGTGAGCCACCACATCGCCACCGGCCGCGCCGCGATCGATGGTGAATACCGGAATTCCGGCGGCGTTCGCCTTCATCACACTGGGAACAACGGCGTCGGCATCGGTGGGATTCACCAGAATGGCATCCACTTCCTGCTGAATCAAATCTTCCATGTTTACAGCTTCCTTGGCCGGATCATCCTGGGAATCCATGATAACCAGAATCACGCCGAGCTCAGCAGCTTTCGCCTCGGCCCCTTCTTTCAAAGTGACAAAAAACGGGTTGTTAAGAGTGGAGAGTGACAGGCCGTAGATGGCGCCCTCGGCCTCGGGGCCGCCGTTGGCATACAGCGAACCGGATACGAGGGACAGCACAATTACTACGATCAGAAACTTCTTCATTGTTGAACCTCCTTAGGTTTCATTATTATTTCAAACCGGCCAATCGCCGGTATCTTTCACTTCTTTGCCGCGCCTCGGTTAAGAAGTAGCGCCAGGGCGATAACGACTCCTTTCACCACCTGCTCCCAGAACGAGGGAACGTTGAGGAGGTTAAGTCCATTGTTGATAACCGCGATGATCAGAACGCCGATGACCGTACCGGCCAGGCCTCCGCTGCCTCCAGTAAAGCTCGTTCCACCGACCACCACCGCGGCAATGGCGTCGAACTCGTATCCCAAGCCCATCACCGGCTGTGCTGAATCCAGACGGCCGATGAGAATCTGGCCGGCCAGAGCCGAAAGAATACCCGAAACCGCATAGACAATCGCGATGTAGCGTCTGACGGGAATTCCCGTAAAACGAGCCGCCACGGGATTGTTTCCCAGGGCGTAGAGCCGCTCCCCCTGAGGCGTCATCTTCAGAAAAACCGCCGCGGCGGCGAAAACCAGAGCGGCTATAATCACGGGAACCGGAATCACACCTATGAGACCCGTTCCCATCACGCGGAAGGAATCCGGAAGACCGGTGATGGGTTTGCCCTGGGTGAAACTCAGAGCAAGCCCTCGCGCAAAGGTCATTGTTCCCAGAGTGGCGATAAATGGAGGCAGGGAGAAACCGGTCACCAGGATGCCGTTGAAAAGACCCAGGACAGATCCAAGAGCCATACCCGCGAGGGAAGCGACAAGCGGCGACATCCCACTCACCAGGAGCTGGGCTGTCACCACCGCCGTCAGGGCCAGAATCGATCCTACTGAAAGGTCGATGCCCGCGGTAAGAATCACCATGGTCATACCCACGGCGATTACGCCGTTGATGGATGACTGGCGAAATATATTGAGAATGTTCGGTAGGGTGAGGAATCGATCGGAGAGCAGGGCAAGTGCCAAACAAAGCGCCAGAAAGGACAATGTCAATCCGAATTCTCTGATAATTGCCGTGAATGATGCGGTTTGACTTCTCATCAGAACGGCACTCCCGAATATAGGATGGCATTGGTATACGGCATGTATTCTCCGCTCCGGACAACGGCTCGTGTATCTCCTGCATCTGCCTTGAAATCCTCGTGGGATACATATGCAGCAGGTAGATCACCGATGAGCTGGGGGATGGATGCCAGAACCTTCGGATTTCTCTCACGGATCTCGTCGGCCGGCAGTATTCGTTCTACGACAAGCTCAAAAAGAATCGCCTCAAGAACGTCGTTGAAAGACGAAATGCCGGGGGCAACGGCCAGATCAATGATTTTGGCAGCTTCCGATGCCTTGGAAAGCGAAGCATTGAGCGGCCGGATCTTTGTCTCCCCTTACGAAACGGCTTTCGCTGATAGTATAATTAACTGTAGCTATTGAGGCACCGACTTTTTCGGCAACGTCCTTGGTTATTGACATCCCCACTCCGCTATTCATAGATCATAGAAGATTAAGTACTTGGAAGTCAATAAAAACTCAAGATGAATAGCCTTAAGGTGCCAGAGAGAGAGAGCAGAGAGGCTCTTACTCTGTTTTAACGTTCCTATACTCGGAATGAAGTCTTCAGGTTAAAACCTGAGCATCATCAGAGAATGTCAATAAACGTGCTGTACTTCGGAATCCTGGTAGTGATCGAACACATGCTGGAATACCCAAGTTACATTTCTGCTTCCAAACCTCTTTAAGATAAGTAGGCTTAGGTGAGGTTTTGAAGTAGCTTTTCGATGATTAGACGGATATCAGCACGTTCTGCCGCTTCTTTTTCGCCTATCAAGGAAGAATCTCTTGACTTTCAGGCGCTCTTAAGAAGCTGCTAAATATCAGTTGACGGGCCGGTCACTCTTTTTTAAGACAGCGACATCTCTAGCTTTGTATAAGTATGCAGAAAAGGGATAACTCTTCTTCAAACTTAACAAGCAGCCCTCCAATCTTTTTCCCCCTAAAGGGCTTGGGTTTCCCCTGGAAGAGAATTCGCCTTTCGTTTGGCGGCTTCCGTCGCCTCTTTTTCAGGCCACTGCTTCGGCCTGCCTCTTGATCGGTCGCAACTGGCCTTCCTTTCGAGTCATCATTGATCAGGGGGCAGCTCTGAAGAATCTCCTACATTCGTTCTTCTTTATGGGTCGAGCTACAACTCATTCACCTTCTGTCCTATGATGGCTGTCAAAAGCAAATCCAGATCATGGCCGAGAAAATGATATGATGTTTGAAATTGGTATGATCCGAATGGCGACATGAGGTCACATATCTGTTTGTTACATCATATTCAATATTGCCAGTTGGAGATTCAACTTGATTTTCTGATTTTCAATCGATCAGTACCACCTGGGTCGAACTTGAACGTCATACTTACTGCATCCTTCGGGCAAATATTCGCACATGTATTGCATAGGATACATTCAGCAGACCGGATTCGTTCTCTGTTATCTTTGTAATCCAGCAGTTTGATATCCATCGGACAATTTTTTTCACACAGTTTGCAACTAATGCACTTCTCTTCAGAAATCTTCATTCGCAGCAAAGCGATCCGAGTGGGAATTCTCTGGATTACCGGTATAGGGCAGACATATTTGCAGAAAGCACGGTTATCTTTGAGAACGACTGACAGGACAATACCCACACCGTAATACCAGATATTCCCCACGGCCAACCAGTACATTTCCGTCACTGAAAATTGATAGAGGTCTTGAACTCTCCAGATGAACCAAGTTACCAGCACAAGTCCCAGGGACAACGCGAAGTGCAGATAGCGGAGTAAACCCCATCTTCCGTAGCGTCCTGGCGAGGTTTTCCAGGGAAGGAGATCCAATATCATCGCTGTCCAGCAAGACCATCCGCACCAGCCGCGCCCGAACACTGCAGGTCCAGCGATTTTTGCTATGAAGTAGTGAAGTGTTGCGCCCGCGAATACTCCTCCCATGAGGTAGAAGAAGAATCCTTCGATCTGCATATTCTCCTGCCGTAGAAATCCTACATAAACCAGGAGGTAGGAGCCGATAAGAAATTGCGCAATTCTACGTCCCCAAACCCCATGGTGTTTTGGTAGTGCGCTCTTTAGAAATATTCCCAATGCCAACGCCGTACCGATGTAGCCGAAGTTATAGATGTAGAACAGTTCTCCCGTGGCTTGGTAACGCCACCACGCAACCCCATAAAAGAGACATATAAACAATAGTGGAAGCCATAGAGTCTTGATTGACAGATTCCATTTATTCCTGCGGGGATCAGCCATTTATCACTCCTGTGCCTTGGGGGGAACTTCTTCCATTATAGTGTTTCCATTATTGAATTGCACCGGGTTCTCCGGAGATTTTCCAGATTGAAACGGCGATGCTAAAACTACCCAAAACCCACTTTGAATATGGAAACAATTCACTACTCCAGACCCAGAAGTTAATACGCCTGAAAACAAAAAGGCATCGATTCTGGCATCAGTAGCAAAATTCGCCCAAGCAAAAAAGGAGCACCCGTCTGCTGGATGCTCTTTAATCGCTTGCTCCGAAAGGGCCTATTAATGCCTGGAAGAGGACTCGAACCTCCACGAGCTTGCGCTCACTAGTCCCTGAAGGCAGCTTGCGTCCTTATGTGGTCCATATAGGGCCGTATGGTGCTATGTCTGGTGGCCTTGTGTGGTAAGTATTCCATAGATGCCTTCTGGGTTCATGTTTTTCTGGCGTCGATATCGACATCAGTGATTTAGGGACATACTACCTTTTCTACGCACCATTGATGGATTTGGGGGCCTCATCATTGCCAGACTTTAATACCGACGCAGGTCTGTTTGCCTATCTTCTACCTGGCATTATTGTTGTCTTTCTGTACATGGAATACGTTTCCTTGGGAACCGGACTGGCTGCTGACAGGAACTATGGTATACTCGAGCCAGTTTTTCTAAGTCCCATTCGCCGCCACCTGTGGCTTTTCGGTGCTGCACTGTCAGTACTTCCTACTGGATTACTAGCTGCCGGGAGCTTCGTTCTTTCGTCTATCTTGATCTTCGGTATACATGTTCCTCATCCAGGATTCTTGGCACTTCTCATTTTGCTTGTTATTCTCACAAGTCTTCCATGGGGTATGTTCGTCTGCTCAATATTCCTTTGTGGCCGGAATATGAGACTTCTCTATGCATTATTTGAAACACCGAGTGAGTTCCTTTCAGGAGCGCGTTTCCCAATTGCATCTCTGCCCCTAGTTCTCTCGACTATTGCAATGGCTTATCCCCTCTCGCACGCAGTAAGGCTTCTAAGGATTGCTTGGATGGATAGTATTTCGTGGGCAAGTGTGTTTTTTGAGATTACTTGGCTCGTGAGTCTCGATATTTTCCTGTTCATTGTAGCCACTCTGCTCTTCCGATGGGCTGAGGAAAGAGGAAAGCAAAAAGGTACACTTACCTTTGCTTAATGTAGTTGTGAATCGGTGCATTCAAGTGTCGTGATTTGAATAGCTCGAGACAAGGTGGGTTGTTTGAATACACTGTGTATCTGGAGTTGTCTTGTCTAATACGACTCCTTCGTGTGATATATACTGTGTACGTTTGACTCCGAGTTCCGTATTTTTTGACCATAATTTAGGGTATTTATAAAGTAGAGTATCATCGATCAGGAGTCTGTCAGTATGAACACATTGTCGGGCATTATCGCAGTTATCGATAAATATTTCGATACCGACAGAATCGATGTAGATCCCGCATTCGGAAAATACCTTCCGTTAGTATATGATTCAATAGATTTCGATTGGAAACATTTTTTTGAGAAGAAATTTACAGAGCGATGTGATGGTTTAATGATTAGGGGATGTAATACTGTCAGTGAAATCTATTGTGCAACGTTTCTTTCAGATTTCGTATTGGAATCATTTCTCAGTACAGCAAAACGAGGCAGTCTGCTTTTTACCCATCATCCGATTAATATGGAATGTGGTAATCCAATAGGGGAGTGGGGCCAGGGCTTCATCGCGCCAGATCCAAAACTACTTTTAGAAGCAAGAAAGATGAATCACTCAATCTATTCTTGTCATACACCTCTTGATATTCACGAGAACATAAGTACTAATCTAGCCATATGTCATGCACTTCGTGGAGAGATAGTGGACCGTATTATGGAGGCAAAATTCGGATATGGAGGATTAATTTGCTTGATCAGCGAAACAGATACATACAGCCTAATTGGTAAGTTAGTCAAGATATTCTGTATCCCGTATGTAGATTTCGAAGGAAGAACTAATTGTAGTATCACCAAAGTAGCAATAGTCGCTGGTGGTGGTGATCGTGTTAAATATATGGCGGAAGCAGAACAGAAAGGCGCGAAGGCGTATATCACTGGTGAAGTTCATCATCATATAGATACTGATTATGGTAGAATGAAGTATACCGAAATGCTGGATTATGCCAAGGAAACGAAAATGTCACTAGTAGGGGTTTCTCATGCCGCTTCTGAGTTCCTGGTGATTAAGACTCAGCTCTCTACCTGGCTTCGGAATACATTTCATTTGGACGTAAATCCTATTGAAGAGAGTGTCTGGTGGTCATAGAAGCCAATACGATACAAGATAGATTGAGAATAGGATGCGTAAAGTGTTAATGGGCGTTATTGCGTGAAGACGCCTGCCGATGATTTACTTGAGAAATACTCTGATATTACACCGGACAATGGTTTATGTATTGATTTTTTATCCTTAGCAGGGCCTACAGAAATCAGAAATCTTGATTATCTTGGCCTTATTCTAATCACACCAGAGACATTCATATTGGGCCGGGTAGATCAATTGCTTCGACGGTTTGATCTCGATGGCCTAATTCCCATAGATTATGCTGTTATAGATCCTCTTAGCGAAGATCAGATTTCATATATGTTCATTCCAAACTGGATACCAGAACGATTTCGATGGTGGCTGTTTTCGAACAGGTTTAAGTTAGGCCCAACTGCAGCTATACTAGTAACCCACTTGGGAGACATGGACATACACACAAAACTCGCAAAATCTAAAGGCTATAGGATTCCAATTATAGCCTCTGAAGGAACATGGAGAAGAGATTTTGGTGCAATAAATGGAGTTTTAAATCTTGTTCACACAGCAGACAATCCTGCATATGTACTGCGAAACGGTGGCCCCTTTTTTTCTACAGAGAGATTTGTCAATGCATCGTCTAGTGCAGGAAAGATCCGCAGTGGTGATGCCTTAGATTTAGATTGGAACGATGTCTGGGTGTATGGTTTAGCAGGATTTAGTAACCGTAACTCATCAAATATATCCTTTCTCGGGACATATCTGAATGTATTACAAAGGATATTACATTTTCAATGGCAAGACACAAAAAAGAGCAGTATAGGAGATGCTCTTTTGTCTATGGAAGTGGCTATAAGTGATTTCCAGATCTCTGAATCAGAAGTTAATTGTCTTGATGTTATACAATGTGTTAAAAATTGCATGAAAGATTGTAGTCCGGCAACTGAGGAAATCATCAGTAGTTTGATAGACTTAAAAAATGCTCCTAAATACGAGTGGGACAAAATCATAGGGAGTATTGGTAATTATGGTATTCTATTAAATGACTTTGAAATACTCATATTGATTTCTACTCTATATTATACGGATCAAGAATTGTCAGCGAGATATCTTCTATAACTAATGGGGTAATACTACATGGTGAAAAAACGAATCGTTGGCATTTTAGGTCCGAGCTATGTTGGCAAATCTACACTTATCCAGTATTTCACCTCGAATGGTCCTTTTACATGTATGCCGATACACACCGATCGACCACGACGTCATAATGAGATAGACGCCAATATACTATTTGAGTCAACTAATTCAATGATTCGGTTTCTAGAGAGTCCTGGACATATCTGCCATAGAACTGCCCGGTATTACTATGCTACTGAAGTTGCTAAAGTCAAAAAGTACCTTAAAAATAATCATGTAATCATTGGATTCACTCCCACGACAATCGTTGACTACCAGAAGGTTTTCAATGATATGTTCACTGTTTTGGTTTGGCCTCACGATTCTCGTGTATTGCAAAGCGATTTGTTAGCATCAAAAGAACGACCTATGGCGGAGAAGATGGAACGAATCAACATGAATGAGGACTTGAAGAAGAATATGCCATCTGTGGATTATACAATTGTTAACCGTTTTATATGTGATGAAATCGCAAGAATAGAAAGCTTTAGAGAAATAATGCACGATTTGATGAATGCACTTGATAAGACCAAAAAACTATCCGAATAGTTCTTATTCCCAAACTTGATTTTGTACTCTTATCTCCTCAAAAAGATCACTATCACAAGTAGAGACTGTGATTATCCTGTAGGAAGAAGACCTATGCCGGTAACAAACCGGATATAGTGGCGTTACTGTCTCCGATCAACCGGATAAGTAATCAAGGATTCCTGTGATTTCACTTACTGTCTCATTATGTAGGAGTATATCACCTATCAAAAATGACAAGATATGGAGTATGTTCAAACATCTTCCTACTATGTCAGAATCGCTCTAATTCTTCTTACACCTGCTGATGAGCTTTGTTCTTTTTTTATGGTAAAATGACCGAGTTCCTTGGTATTTGAGACATGTGGACCTCCACATATCTCGACAGAATAACTCCCAATGAAGTACACACTAACAGTCTCTTTGTATTTTGATTCGAATAAGCCTGTAGCGCCAATTTCTTTCGCTTCTATATATGACATCTCTTTATGATAAACTTTAAAGCTAGAGCCAATTATCTCGTTAACTCGTTTTTCGACATCTTGTATTTCAGCACTTGTCATTTTTCTATTAAAGGAGAAATCAAACCGTAGCCTTTCTGAGTTTATATTGCTACCCTTTTGATTTACTTCCTCTCCTAGTATTTCCTTTAGTGCCGAGTGTAGAATATGTGTTACCGTATGTAATCGCGTAGTCAGTACCGAATTATCGGCAAGTCCTCCCTTGAAATTATGTGCTGAGGTTTTTCGCGACAACTCTCTATGTTGATCGAAACATTCCTTAAAACCAGATTGATCAACAAGGAGGTTTTTTTCAGCAGCCAATTCTGTTGTCAATTCAATTGGAAAACCATATGTGTCGAACAATCTAAAAGCAAGTTTTCCTGAAATTTGTCTTTCATTGTCTACTTGCAGTGCAATTTTTTCGAATTCCTTCATGCCAGTTTGCAAAGTCTTGTTGAACCTTTGTAGTTCAGTCGAAAAAGAGCTTAAAATCCTATCACGATTGATACCAAGCTCTGGGTAATCGTTCATATAAAAATCAATAATACATCCGATTACCTCCTCATAGACAGTCGTATCTAGATTGAGGGACATGCCGTATCGAATCGCTCGTCGTATTAATCTCCTAAGAACATAACCTCGTCCGATATTGGACGGGGATACTATACTACAATCTCCAAGTATAAAGACTGTACTCCTTAAGTGATCTGCAACTATTCTGCATGCACGTATTTCGGTATCATCTAACACATTGAACGATCCAGTGTCCATTATAATCTGGAATACTCTTTCAAATATATCAATGTCATAGACACTTCCTCCGTTCAGGGCAATCAATGTTCGTTCCACCCCCATGCCCGTATCTACTATTTTCGTTTCTAGAGGCTTAAATTCTCCGATTTTGTCCTTATAGTACTGCATAAAGACATTGTTCCAAAACTCGATATACTTACCGCAACTACATGATGGATCGCAAGACTTGCTACATTTTTCTATTCCAGTATCAATAAATATCTCAGTATCAGGTCCGCAAGGGCCTGTCTCTCCAGCAGGTTCCCACCAATTAAATTCCTGCGGTAAGAAGAATATCTGATCATCATCAAGCCCTAAGCTTTTCCATATGCTAAATGATTCCATATCACGAGGTACAGTATCGTTTCCATCAAAGACTGTTACGACTATTTTTTTCTGTGGAATGTTCAGCCATTCTTTCGAAGTTACGAATTCCCAACTCCAACTGATCGATTCCTTCTTGAAGTAGTCTCCTATTGACCAATTACCCATCATTTCAAAGAAAGTACAATGGGTAGAGTCTCCTACTTCATCAATATCTTTTGTACGCATACACTTTTGGATATTGACTAGACGAGTTCCCTTGGGGTGAGAACCTTTTAATAAATACGGCACAAGTGGTTGCACACCTGCAGTTGTGAATAACACTGAAGTGTCATTCTCAGGGACTATCGAAAAGCTGGACAGTGTTACATGTTCTTTATCATCAAAGAATCGTATGTACATCTCTTTTAGGTTTTTTGCGTTCATTGATAATACTCCAAGGTTTAAACGTTATACTATTTCTTTTTGTTGTTGCGGCTAGTGGTATCCAGCTTTCTTCTAACCTCGTCCTTACGCTCCTGATCTTCAGGGAAGACATCCTTTATGAGTGGTATATCACCAATTTCTCTGTCAGTTTTATCGGACAAGAGTTCTACGATGTAGTTTTGCCCAATGTAGTGCGGTGTAATCCCAGTAGGATTCAAGACATTTATCGATTCAACGCCGAAAGCTTCATAGTCCGTGTCCTCAAAGTCACCGTGGCACGCTCTAAATAACGAATCCACAAACAGTGTCTTGCCACTTGATGAACTGCCTATGATTACATTCAGCCCTTGAGTAAGATCCGCATCAATATCTACCGTATCGTTCGTAAGATTGACGTGCCTTATGTGATCACTGTAGTAATCCGGTGGATTGCCGTAAAAGATTCGAGTAGACTCAGAAAGCGCGAGGCGAAGGCCCTGAAAACTAGGTCTCGAAAGTATGTAAGTAGGGACAAAGGCACTTTCATCTCCTGATCGAGGATCAGGATAGATTTCAGGCTTATAGTTGTCACTGCAAGTGATAAGATTCACTATCCCGTCAATTCCGAGTCGATTGAAGTATTGGAGTGTACGTTCTAGTCCTGCGTTACTTCTGGCTGTAAATCCATCAAACTGATTGTAATAAATACTTCGTTCTAATGTCGTATCGAATCTAGCACCATCGGGAATTGACTCGTCAAAAGTGGAATGAGACTGGCCTCCATGTGGTAAAAAAAGAAAATCAAAAGCATCAAAATCTCGGATAATTCTCTCTATAGTCGGGACATCTGTTGTCTCAGGAGTCACCTCTTTGGTCGGATACAGTTTATCGAGGATGCTGTTGATCGAATCTAACGTAACTTGGTCTATTTCTTCCAGATTGAAGTATAGATGACCATGATATGGTCTGCTTTCTGGGGAGTAGCTTACATGCACTTCCACTCCCACTAGCACATGTTTATGCATGTCTATAAGGGAAAGATATGCAGGAACGTTTATTGTGTTGTGATCAGTGAGAGATAGTATGAACTTGTCACCTTTCGCACACTCTTTGACACGCTCAAGAAGTTGAGATACCGGATAGTCCTCATCTAGGTGATCTGAATTATCCGAGGTATGAATGTGGAGATCGATATAGTAAGCATCCATGTGCTTATACTATTACAGGCTTCACACAGGCAGGAAGATCAATGCAGTCAACGTGTAGGGAGTTGTTCGATAAGGAATACTCTGGTAGAAGGCTTTTCTGCTCCATCTGAATATAGAAACATTTTCACATTCAGAGTCCCAAAGTTAACCCGCATAAGATTCAATTGGCATCGATTCTGGCATCAGTAGCAAAATTCGCCCAAACAAAAAAGGAGCACCCGTCTGCTGGATGCTCTTTAATCGCTTGCTCCGAAAGGGCCTATTAATGCCTGGAAGAGGACTCGAACCTCCACGAGCTTGCGCTCACTAGTCCCTGAAACTAGCGTGTCTACCGATTTCACCATCCAGGCCAGTCGAAGATAAAAGTTTGAAAGTATCGGTTCAAGATGTCAATATGATGGTTGTTTCCCCGGGGGAAGTGGGATTTTGAAGATGGGCTTAATCAGCTCGGACGCCGGAATCTTTTCTGAAGATGAGCACTTGAGGTTCACAGTATGCGACAATTAGTATTGTGAGGATAGATGACTAGAGTTGTGTTGGTTGAAAGCGTGGCCGAGAAGATTCTGGTATCCGATGTAAGGCGGGTGAATTCGGGCTTCTGGGGGCCTGAAAGACGGAATTTTCTGGTAACAAACACCAGGGGTCTGGAATTGAAAAGAGGGGATTTCGTGGAAATTTTTTTGCCGACCGGGAGTACGGTGCTGCAGTCAGCGGTTACTTTTTTGCTGCCTCTGATATTGTTTTCGGCAGTTTATGGAACTGCTAGAGCGATTCTCCCGGAAACCGGGGATGGGATTTTGTTCTTGGTGGGGTTTGGGGCTCTGCTTCTGGGATTCCCTCTTGGTTCCTTTCTGTGTCGTATTTTGGGCGTTAAGTTTCCGAATGTTTTGAAAGTGCTAGCCGCTAAGCGCGCGTTGGAATCAGAGGACTGTTCAGGTTGTGGGGTATGCATAGATTTCGATTGCCAGATTCGTAAGAACTAAACAAAAAAGCTTCATTGGCTTAAACTCATAAATGTGAATTTTTCGACGCTTCGTGGCAAATTGGTATGGATTACAGGCGCCTCGTCTGGAATTGGCTTGGAGATGTCGCTTTTGGCCGCGCGAGCTGGAGCAAGTTTGTTTCTTTTTTCCTCGAGGGCCAAGCCCTTAAAAGAGGCCGCGGATTTGTGCACGGCCATGGGTGCGATGACGGTTCATTTCGAGGTGGTTGATCTTTCCGACTGCAAGATGGCGGAGAAGGCCGCGAAAAAAGCGCTTGAATTAGAAGGAGCACCGCGAATACTTATTCTGAATGCAGGGGTTTCGCAGCGATCCCTTGCCGCCGATACGGAACTGGCTGTAACTTCGAGAATAATAAATTTGAATTTCCTTGGGGCAGTCGGGATGGCACAATCCGTTCTGAATTCTATGCTTGAAAATGGTGGTGGAACCTTTGCCATTACCAGCAGTTTGGCTGGCATGTTCGGCTTTCCTCTTAGATCCTCCTATGCAGCGAGCAAACACGCTCTCCATGGGTATTTCGAAAGCTTGGAATTAGAATACGGCAGACAGGGGATTCGTGTTACGCTGGCTGTTTTGGGGCGAATTGGAACCAAGATTGCGCTTAGGGCACTTAAAGGAGATGGAAGTAGCTATGGGATTCAAGATTCCAAGTTGAAGATGCGCATGGATCCCAAGCGCTGCGCACTCAAGTATTGGAAGGCTATTTTGAGGGGACGGCGAGTCAAAGTAATTGGAGGTGTTGAAATTCTAATGCTCTTTTTTCATCGTTATATGCCGCCGCTCTTCAGGTTAATTGCCAGAAGGATAGATCCTAGATAATAAATCCGTACATGGTCAGATACCTCGAATTCTATACTCCGGGCTCACATGAAGGAAGATATTTAAGCCATTCTTCCTGCTGCCGCTACTCTGAAGATGGAATGTTTGTCGCATGTTGACCCCCCCCGCGTCCTTAAGATTAGGCCGAAGCGGCAGGGGGTCTGGTTGATTCTCTCCAAGAGGATAGCCTCTGATCTTGAATACGGGCTTCCATAGGAAGGGTGATCTCTGTAAACTAACTCGGCGTGAGATATGCCGCACGCGTTTTTCAAGTTGATACAGAAGTGATTTCATATGGATAGCCTTGCATGGATCAGATTACAAAGCTAGAGAGAATCAGCATACATATTCTACGAGAGGCATATGCCAATTTCAGGAACTTAGGCATGCTATGGTCGATTGGGAAAGACTCGACAGTACTTCTATGGCTCTCACGAAAGGCATTTTTTGGTCACGTTCCTTTTCCGCTGGTGCATATAGACACGCATTTCAAGATTCCCGAGATGATTGAGTACAGGGATCGCCTTACAAGGGAGTGGAAGCTCCCGATGATTTATGGGGAGAACAGAGCTGCCCTTGAGTCAAAGCAAACCTATCCGGATGGCAACATTGATCGGATTAACTGCTGCAGGTTACTGAAATCGGAGGCATTGAAGCATACGCTTGATGGCACATGGCCGCGCTACAAATTCAATCACGAGGCGGATGAATACCAGCTGGATAAGGATACCGATGCATATACAGGGGTGATAGTTGGTGTACGCTCTGATGAGGAGGGTTCTCGTTCGAAGGAACGTTATTTCTCACCAAGGGATAGAGAGAACACCTGGGATGTGAGCGATCAACCTCCAGAATTCTGGAATCAATTCAAGACGGACTTCGCACCGGGAACTCACGTTAGAATCCATCCGCTTCTTGACTGGACTGAAACAAATATCTGGGAATATATTGATCGCGAAAAAATTCCGACAGTGTCACTTTATTACGATCAGGGTGAAGGTAAGCGTTATCGTTCCTTGGGCTGCGGCCCCTGTACCAATCCAGTTAACTCCACCGCGAGAAACGTTCCTGAGATAATTGAGGAACTGAAATCTGGAGGATTCGCCCATATCGCTGAGCGTTCCGGCCGTGCGCAGGATAAGGACGATGGTGGAGGCTTGGAAACTCTTCGAAGAGAAGGATATATGTAAATGCAAAGCAATATGAACGTCGTGATAACCGGCCATGTAGACCATGGAAAGAGTACGGTAATAGGACGTCTTATGGCCGACACCGGCAGTCTCCCGAATGGGAAACTTGAGCAGGTAAAGGCCAATTGTGCTCGCAATTCCAAGCCCTTCGAATATGCCTTTCTTCTCGATGCCTTAAAGGATGAACAGAGTCAGGGAATTACTATAGATTCGGCCAGAGTTTTCTTCAAATCGGAAAAGAGGCATTACATAATTATTGATGCTCCCGGTCACATTGAATTCCTGAAGAATATGGTTACCGGAGCCGCGAGGGCAGAAGCCGCATTTCTATGTATAGATGCACACGAGGGAGTGCAGGAAAATTCGCGCCGCCACGGCTACTTGCTCTCCATGCTCGGCGTTAGGCAGATTTGCGTGCTGGTTAACAAAATGGATCTGGTTGATTACGAGAGGAGGGTGTTCAAATCGGTGGTGCGCAAGTATTCCAGATTTCTGAAGAATATCGATGTGCACAACGTTCCCTTTATCCCGGTTTCCGGGATGGAGGGAGACAATATCGTGCTGCCCAGTGAAAAAATGCCCTGGTGGAAGGGTGGTACGGTTCTAACGCTTATCGATAGATTCAAGGAGGAAGACCCACCGGATAATCTACCCTTTCGAATGTTTGTTCAAGATGTATTTAAATTCACCGCGATGGGCGACAAGCGGAGAATCATTACTGGCACGGTATCGACAGGCAGTCTGGTGGAGGGGGATGATTTGGTTTTTTATCCCTCGGCCAAGAAAAGCAGGGTGTCCAGTATCGAGCATTTCGGTGAGAACGAGCCCTTGGAAGTGAAATCAGGAATGCCCGTTGGATTCACTGTAACCGAGCAGATTTATGTCAAGAGAGGTCAACTTGCTGTTCGCAACAATGAACAACAGCCTCAAACTGGCAATGTTATGAGGGTTAATCTGTTCTGGTTAGGTCGCGAGCCATTTGAAAGAGATAAGGAATATGCACTCAAGGTGGGAACCGAGAAGGTTCGGGTGAAATTGTTCGACACCCTGAAGGTAATCGATGCGTCAAGTCTTCATTCAGATGGAATGAAGAAGATGGTTGAAAGGCACGATGTCGCCGATTGTGTTCTAACTACCCAACGTCCGATTGCCTTTGATATAGTAGAGAATTTTCCGATTACAAGTCGCTTCGTAATAGTAGACGGATATGAAATTGCCGGCGGTGGAATTATCAGGGAAGTAATCCGAGATAACCAGGCGAAGTATCGAGACAAGGTTATCGACAGGAACTTGAGATGGGATATGGGAGGCATAACGCGTGAGCGTAGGAGGGAGATTTATGGACATGGGCCATCGCTTCTGATGGTGAGTGGTCCTGAAGATCCGCGCAAGTCCGATTTTGCCAAGGCATTGGAGCAGACTTTTTTTGACCAGGGCAAGAAGGTTTACTATCTTGGTGTACGCAATGTGCTTGCCGGACTTGATGCTGATATGCGGATTAAGAGGCACAATCTTTATCCCGAGAACAGGGAGGAGATGATTCGCCGTCTTGCGGAATTAGTCAATATACTGGTGGATGCGGGTATCATAGTTATCGCAACGGTATCTGATCTGCGTTACGACGAGAGGGAGATTTTTCGGGCTTCGGTTTCCCCCGTGGAAGTTTACACTATCTGGGTGGGAACTACCGCTGAATCCGATGCCGAGGCGGACTATACCATTGAAGACGCCGATGATGCCAGGAAGCATCTCAATCAGGTGATTAGTCATCTGAGTCAATTAGGGGTTGGAATTTGAAGTTCGCTCCCACAAAATACCGGCTCATTTCGGTTGGGAGCGGGCGTTTGGGGGATGATGTCGGCGGATGGACTCTGGATATGCCGGGGGAGAGGCCATCTTTGATTCGGGCCGTCTACTCGAAAAGCAAAATTCGACTTAGAGACGAACTTGAAGGTTTATACCGCTTTGCGGATTGGCTGCCTATTCGCAGAATTCTCAAGAATCCCTCAGAACCTGTCTGCTACAGAAGCGAGGGCTTGTCAAGGGACTTGGGCCTTAGAAACCTATATATAATCTTCAATGGCTGGTGGCCAGAAAAAGGGGCTTCCATGAGCACGGGAACCTTCAAAGAATGTGAGGCCTACAGCGTGTGTGCCAGGCTTTCAAAAGATTTTGAAGGAATCTTAGTTGTGGCCTCGGCCGGCAACACGGCCCGCGCATTTGCCAAGGTTTGCTCGGATAACGATATTTCATTGCTTCTATTTGTGCCATACGATAATCTTGATGCACTTTGGCTTAGCACTCCGCCCTCGTCATGCGTAAAACTTGTCTGCGTAGCTTCCGGCTCGGATTACTATGATGTGATTCGAATTAGCAACGTGGCCGCAGCTTTCTCAAAGAGATTTATCCTGGAGGGTGGCGCAAAGAACATCGCGCGGCGCGATGGGATGGGAACAACTCTTCTTAGTGCCGCGATGGAAATTGGCGGCATCCCGGATGTATATGTACAGGCAGTTGGCTCCGGCACCGGTGCGATTGCCGCCTGGGAAGCGGCTATGAGGCTTGAGGCCGATGGCAGGTGGGGTTCTAACAATATGCGATTGCTACTGAGTCAAAATGCTCCATTCATTCCAATGGTAGAAAGCCTGGCTGCCGATAGTCGCAAATTCATAATCGCCGATGAAGATACTTCTCGTCGTCAGATTGGCCAGGTGAAGGCAAAGGTTCTCACAAATCGGAATCCGCCCTGGGCCATAGCCGGAGGACTATATGATGCGGTGAAGACCACCGCAGGCAGTATATTGGGGGTGTCGAACGATGAGGCCCTTAGAGCAGCCTCTTACTTTCAGCGGTTGGAAGGAATAAGCATATCACCTGCTGCCGCGGTTGCTGTATCAAGCCTTATCCAGGCCGCCAAACGTGGCATTGTAACAGAAGATCAAACCATCGCCTTGAATGTTACCGGCGGAGGAATTGATCGGCTCAAGCAAGAGTACCCATTTTATGAACTTGAACCATCTGTTATTCTGCCCTCGGATTTAGATGATAAGGAGATAGGCGAAGCTGTTGTCACGCTTTTCGACTAATCAAGGGAGAGATGATGTCGGATATTTTCGATAAATGTGCCACGGATGGAGGATACTTTGGACGAATGCGAGCTGCCAAAGATAGGTTTTTTACTCTGCCGGTAATCGATGACATTCCAGGCCCCCACATGAAATTTCAGGGCGATGACAATATAATGTGGTCCATAAACAATTACATAGGCTTAGCGGGCGATCCGGATATCAAAGCAGCCGCTATTAGGGCCACGAGAATCTGGTCTGTCAGCTCCCCCATGGGTTCACGGATGATGAGTGGATCCACTTCCGAGCACCTGGCATTGGAGAAGTCTCTGGCCGCGCATTCTCAGAAGGAAGATTCATTTCTTTTCAACTACGGCTACATGGGTGTGCTCGGAACTGTTATGGCACTTACCGGACCCGACGACACGCTGATTGTGGACAAGCTATCCCATTCCTGCATAGTGGATGCTGCCCTTTCCTCCAAGAGTGCAAACAACAGTAGAACTTCTGTCAGGTTTTTCCGCCACAACGACATGAATGATTTGGAATCCGTTTTAAGGAGCGCAAACAAAAATCGCAGAGGTGGCTTGATGATACTCATCGAAGGGGTGTATGGCATGACAGGCGATCTTGCTAACCTAAGCGATATCACAAATCTCACTCAACGCTACGATGCCCGAATTTTCTTGGACGATGCCCATGGAATTGGAGTTCTTGGCGAAAAGGGCCGGGGAACCGCCAGCCATCTAGGCGTTCAGGAGGGAATAGATATATATTTCGGCACCTTTGCCAAGGCATTTGCCTCAATCGGCGGTTATTCTGCCACAAGCACCTTGGTTCGCGATTACATAGCCTACAATGCTCGCACCCAGGTCTTCGCCAAGGCTCTGCCAATTCTCTACGTGCTCTCACTCAAAGTGGCGCTCCAGAAAGTAATCGAAGCAGAGGAACGTCGCAGAATCATGTGGCAAAGATCTGGCGAATTAAAAAATGGACTAAGGGAGCTAGGTTATTGCATCGGAACCGGAGATTCGCCAATCTGCTCGGTTTTTGTTCCAATAGGTGAGCATACTGAAACCAACGCCGTGGCAATGCTAAGCTACTTACGTAAAAATGGCGTGTTCTGCACAGGAATAATGTGGCCTGTAATTCCTCCTGGCCTTATGATGTTTCGTATGATACCAACCTCTGTCCACACTCGGGAAGATGTTTTCAAAACTGTCGAGGTTTTCAAGGGTATGCGTGATAATCTCGAAATGCGAGATCTCAACAGCACTGAACTTGCAAGAATCGCTAAGCTATACCGAAACTAAGGGAGTCTGGAGATGCAGAAGAGGAGATAAGGATAGATCATCACAGTGATGATAAGGAAGCTCATCAGGCCTATTTCTGGCACCAGAACCGGGGGGGGGAGAGAGAGCTAGCCTTGGAGCGAATCGCATCTGCCTCTAACCCGGTTCAGGGCCAGGGCCTTAATCATATACGAGGGAAGAATCTTTCCCATCCGACGCTTGCTTAGATCGACGAACCAGCCAAGCTTTTTGAAGATGGGCAATCGATAGGTCTCCACGAACTCTATCAAAGTGCCGTCAGGATCTTCGATATATGTAAACCGGCCCGCGGCATCGCCCATATCGAAGGATGTGCGAGAGTCCACGGTAAAGGCAAAGCCCCGGGAATCAAGTTCAACGCCCAAGGCATCCATGCCCTGGATGTCGAAACAGAGGTGGATAAAACCCGCATCTCCCCAGAGACGATTCGCAAAGATTTTCTTCGGCTTCCGATCCAGGCTTTGAATCAATTCAATGCTGCTAGAACCAAGCAGCTCGCCAAATGGACCAGCCAGTTTTTTATGGGAGCTAAGCAATACCCGGCGGAATTTACCGCCTCCCCCGTTAAGAGGGGCCCAATCAGAGAATACGCCAGTCTCATCAAATTCGATCCTGCTGTAACCAAGCAAATCCCTATATAATGTGAATGCCGCGTCAATATCGCTTACACCTATAAGTACTCCCGCTACACCGCCGGTTGGGTGTCCTCTGTTTTTGAACCATGAATTCGAATTTACAATCTGAAAGAGATTTCCCCATAAATCACGCACAAAAAAAGCCATGCGTCCGCCTGGAGCAGTCTCTGGATTGCCGAGAACCGTAGCTCCCGTATCCACCAGGAAGCGATGAGCTGCAGGAATATCACTCGCCTTTATACAGACCGCAAATATACCCAGATCTCCAAGTAACGGAGGTTTGATTGGAAATGCCGTTGACCTGCTGGTATACTGCCAGATTTCAAGCCCGCCTCCGCCTCGCAGGTTCATGGCCAGCAAGGCATCGCGAGATTGAATCTCGTCATTCGTGTAGGCTCTCATGAAGGGCGCTTCGGCGGCCTCTCGAAATATGGGAATGTCGAATCCGAATCGGCATCGATACCAAAGCCATGCCTCTTCCAGTTTCGGAATGCCAACCCCAACTTGTTGGATGCCACTTATCAAGAAAGCCATCGTTTAATCCTATCGTCCGATTTTATTCTGCTTGACCGAATTTGCAAGAGTCTTTGATAATACTCCGATGCCGCATCCAAGCGTAATACTTATCAGCCTTTTATTCATCGCTTCCTGCGACAGCAAATTATCCTCATCGAGGACAGAAGATGAAATTCCATACTACATTGCGAAAGGCTTAGAGCAAATTACCATATCGTCGCAGGGTAGGGCTGAAATCAAAGCAGATGTAGTTGAGGCCTTCCAAGAAACAGATAGAACCGTTTTTTTAGAGGCTGAATTAACGGAATATGATTCGGATGGGAAAGTGCTTATGGAAGGCAGGGCGAGAAAAATCGAGCTAGAGGGAAACAACGATGCCGTGGCGCAGGGAGATATCTATGTACGTGATTTTGTCGGCGGGATTAGTCTTGAAGCCGAGAAATTGACCTGGAAGAATAGGGAGCGACTTCTAAGCGGGGAGGGCGTGGTTAGCATTGGGTTCAAGGACAGTATTGAAATTAGCGGGGAGGGATTTGTTGCCGATATTGCTCGCAATGTTTATGAGTTTAAGTCGGGAGCCAGTGGAACGTTCGAAACCGTTGATAGGCAGTAGTTCCCATGAACTTTGGAATTGGCATGCAGCTAATAATAGTTCAGAGCCTGAGATCCCTTGTTTGCGTATTCTGTATTTGTGTGCTCGCAGGCCTTTCGGGGTTGGAGATTGGGGCCGAAAGTTGGCGGTTTTCAGCCGATGAAGTCAAAAGAATCGATAAAGAAGACGAATCGCGAACTGTTCTAAGTGGCAACGCATATGCAGAATCTGACACAATGCGAATCAGCGCCCGTCAGCTAGAGCTAAGCGGAAAGAATAATGAAAATATAGAAGGAAGCGGCAAAATTGCAGTCCTTGATACCGAGAGAAAGGTATCAGTGAATTCGGAACGGCTGGAATACAACCGAGAAACGGAAGTTATCAGTTTTCGGGAGAGAATTACCCTGATCGATGAAGAAGATGATGTAATTGCTCACTGTGAATCTTTGGATTTTCGGCAGAAGGAAAATTTAATAATCATGCAAATTATGGTTAGGCTCATCAAGGACGATATGGTGTGTCGCGGGGAGTTTGCGACTCTTTGGATAGAAGAAGATATGCTGGAAATTTCAGGGAATCCAACGGTATGGCGTGAGGAAGATGTTTACCGCGCCGATCGAATACGGATAAATTTAGACAGCGAGGAGATCGAGTTAGAAGGGGCGGTTGAAGGAACTCTGGTTACAACCGAAGATGAAAAACAATAGCGTCGAATCAGCCTCCCGGGCAGGTTTCATCTCTGTACTTCACGCTGAAGGTTTGCGCAAACTATACCGCACAAAGTTGGCGGTATCCGATGTTTCATTTAGCATGAAGCAGGGTGAGGTTGTGGGTCTGCTTGGTCCAAATGGGGCAGGGAAAACCACCACATTCTATATGATTGCCGGTTTTGTAAAGGTGACTTCGGGAAAAATCTGGCTAGATGAAAGGGATATTACCAACGAGCCTATGTATCAACGAGCTCGACTCGGCATAAACTATCTACCTCAGGAGCCTTCAGTCTTTCGCAAGTTGAGCGTGGCCGACAACATCAGGGCGGTTCTGGAAGCAAGGAAAGAATTGAATAAGTCGGAGCGAGAATTGATTCTGGGAAAACTAATGAAAGATCTTGGCATAAGTAAATTGGCAAAACAGAAGGCCGATACCTTATCCGGCGGTGAACGCCGGCGAACCGAAGTTTGTCGAGCGCTTGCTACGGATCCGAAATTTCTGTTGCTAGATGAACCTTTCAGTGGCATTGATCCAATTGCAGTTGGAGATCTTAGAAAGATTATCCGGGATTTGGCCAATCGTCAAATAGGAGTTCTGATAACAGATCATAATGTGCGCGATACGCTTTCTATTACTGGCCATGCCTACATAATAAACCACGGTGAAATACTTACCGGTGGAACAGCCAAAGAATTGATGGAAGACGAACGAGCTAAAGAGATTTATTTGGGTAGAGATTTTTCTATGTAAGTTGAGCATAGAGAAGTAATAGGCTTTATTGATTCGAAAGTCGATCGAGAGAGCATCAAAACGGAGAATCAGTTTGCCCGAGCAAAAACAGCGGTTGTCTGTAGGTCAGAAACTCGCGCAAAAACAAATAATAACTCAGAAGCTGATTCAATCGATCAATCTGATGGCAATGCCTGTGGTTGAATTGCAGGAGACAATTCGGAAGGAGGTGGAGAAAAATCCGGCGCTGGAAATCGTTCGGGAAGCAGGTGAGGTAGACGCGCCCTCCCGAAACGAGAATGTGAATAGGGAGGATGGCGCAACCGAACAGGATTTTTTTACTGATAGTTCCGATCTGGGTTATCAAATTGCACCCGCTGGCGATTCCGACAGCAAGCGATTGTTCATCGAGGGAACCGTATCCCGCGAGAAAACATTGCATGAAGTTCTGATAGATCAGTTGCATGTTATGAATACTCTGCCGGAACTTGCAAATCTAGCTGAAAGGATTATATGGAATCTAAATGGGGACGGCTTTCACAACGAACCCCCAGATTTACTACTCACAGATGAAAATCCAGAACTACTGAAGTCAGCCCTTAAATTGGTTAGATTCTTGGAGCCTATAGGCTGCGCATGCAACGATTGGCAGGAGTCTTTGATGATTCAGTCTGAAATCAAGGGAGAGAGTCCACCAAACTTCGAAAAATTTGTGATGAGGGGTCTGGATTTGCTTGGGGAAAAACGTCCCGAGGAAGTGATGGCAGTTTTGCAAATATCCTTGGAGGAATGGGAACTTTGCGAAGCTTACATTCGAAAGCTCGCACCGTTTCCAGGTAGGCTATACTCAGATGATGTGCCTCATTACATTGTTCCGGACTTGGTTATTCGTAAGAAAGAAGGCGAACTGATATTGATGCTAAATGATGAGATTCTTCCGGTTCTGAGAGTCAACCCGGAATTCGAGAGCATGGGAAATGTATCTGGAATAGATAGGGATGTGAAACGCTTTGTCAGTGATTATTCCAGAGAAGCGCGATATTTCATCAATAGCCTTGCGCAGCGGGATAACACACTGCTGAAAACAGTGCGATCCATTGTGGAATTCCAAAGGGATTTCTTCTCAGGTGGCCCAAGATTCCTAAGACCGCTTACACTCAGGGAAATTGCCGATGCAATAGGGGTTCACGAGACAACCGTTTCCAGAATCTCATCGAATAAATACGTACAAACTGACTGGGGATTGTTTCGATTGAAATTCTTCTTCAGCAATTCTATTTCTGTATCTGGGAGTGCAAAATCAAGTGTGTCCAAGGTGGCGGCAAAAGAAGCTATAAAAGAGCTGATAGCAGGACTAAATGCGAATGAACGCATTTCTGATCAGAGGCTTAGCAAATTGCTTGCAAGTAGAGGAATCAAGCTGGCGCGGAGGACTGTTGCCAAGTATCGAAATGAACTTGATCTGCCCTCATCTAATCGAAGATAATTATCAGAAGTTCAACGGGGGGAATGCAATGAATTTGGAAATCAAAGGGGCTCACGGCTATAGTCCGGGCGGAAACACAAAGGAATATATCGACAGGAAGTTAAAACGACTGAGTCATTTTGAAAATCATATAGCGGATTTGCATCTGACACTGAACAGAGAGAAAAACGGTGAATTCAAAACCGAGGCGAATATTCATTTCCGTTGGGGAGCAATGGGACATATCAAGGTTGCAGATAGAGATCTTTTTAAGGCGCTAGATGCTCTTTTCGATAAAATTGAAGTCAAGGCAACAAAGGAGAAGGACAAGATACAAGAGCATTAGAGAAAACTCGTCAATATTTTTTCACCTTTCCGTGCTATAATGATGATAATGGGCAAATTCACAGTTCTAGATCTTCTTGGTTTGGAGCCTGAGCCGCTAAATGCGCTTGAATTGCGCTGTATATGTGGGCGCAAAGGGCTGTCAAAAGAGATTTATTCCACTGATATTAACCGACCTGGCATAGCCCTAACCGGTTTTTTTGAAGGATTTGTTGGAGAACGGATTCAGATTGTTGGACGTTGTGAATTTGCTTACATAGAATGTATAACCGAGAAAGAATTTGCTCCCCAGCTTGCCAAACTACTCAAGTATGATATCCCATGTTTCATTTTTAGCTACAATCTGAAACCTCCGGAATATTTCAAAAAGGCCGCGGAGGAGGCTGGAATTCCACTTCTGGCAACACCTCTGGCATCTTCACTGCTCTCAATAAGATTGATGCGGACACTTGATTACGTGTTTGCTCCCACACAGACGATTCATGCGGTATTTGTTGAAGTGGATGGGAAGGGCGTGTTAATCCAGGGCGCGAGCGGAGTGGGGAAAAGTGAAACGGCCTTGGAGCTCTTAGATAGGGGCCATTGCCTTATCGCCGACGATACGGTGCTCCTAAAATGCCTAAATGGCAATACACTTTGGGGTTGCAATGCCTCCAAGGTGATGGGACATCATATGGAAATCCGAGGACTGGGGATTATCGACACGGCTAGATTATATGGTCTTAATTCGATAAAAGATAGGAAGACCGTGGAAATGGCTTTTCAACTTGAAACTTGGGATAGCAATAAAATCTACGATCGCCTTGGAACATCGGATAAAACGATAAATCTGCTGGGTGTGGATATCCCTCTAATAACACTGCCCGTGAAACCTGGCCGCAACATATCTATTATAATAGAGGCAGCGGTCCTGGATTTTAGATTGAAATCACAGGGTGTGCATTCGGCAAGGGATTTCAACAAGGATTTTAATCGATGGATGAGAAGAGAGAATGTAGGAAATCAGTGGTTTAACAACGCCTCAATTGAATCGGTCTAGCAGTGACTACTCTTACCGTGACAATACTAAATAGAGCGGGTATTCACGCTAGGCCTGCATCGCTAATCGTACAAACCGCCCAGGCTTTTGAGAGCTCAATTTGGATTGAGAAGGATGATACTAGAATCAACGCGAAATCAATTATGAATCTGTTAACTCTTGGGGCTACTTATAAAACCAAATTGACTTTGAGCGCTGAAGGGCCTGATGAAGATGATGCTGTCACAGAAATCTCCCGTTTGTTCGAGAACAAATTTAAGGAAGAATAACTTGCCAAACTACTTCAGTCCAGCTCCGATTCGGGGTTTGTCTGCATATGGGAAGTAATCCTTCTCCAAGCTCCTACCGATATATAAGTCTTATCATCGTAATCTATACTATCATTATAATCCTGATTCTTCTCTGGGCAGCCCAGGTATTTAACGCGGTTATCCAGGGAACAGCGTTCGGAAACTTCCGGGTGGTTTCAATTTCGTCGATTCTTATCCCTCCGATATTGCTAAGTATTTCCGCGATTATCTGGGCCAGAATTTTCCGACGGAAAAAACACGGTGTTCCAGGTTATAGGTTAAGGCTTAGAATAGCGGGACTTCTAACCTTGGTTGTATTTAGCCTGATTCTTCTAGCGGGCTTATTTCCCATGCTACTTCTTAATACTTCAATGAAATTGTGGTTCGCGCCAGAAAGAGGTTTGGCGCTGGAATTCGGTGAACGTCTATCGTCTGAATATCGGAATGACACGCTTAATCGGCTTAAGAATTTAGCCGAAAGCGATTACCTGAATACCCTCTTAAATGATGCAGATCGCGATGCCGCCCAAGTTTGGCGCGAGCTTCTGGATGTGGCGCCCTACTTGAATGCCATTCAGATAGTCGAGGATGGGCGAGGACGCATGATGGGCAAATTCGAATTGTTCTTCCCTCCGGGAGATTTTGAGAAGTACAACGAGGAGGGGGCTCTGCCAGTCCGAGAAGTAGATGGACAGACCGTTCTTTATTGGCAGAGCTTCAGAGATAATCGCAGGATAGTTCTCTGTTCTGCATTGTTTAGAAATTTTGAGACGGATGAGCGTCGGATAATCACGGCTTATAGCAGATGGCAACGCCTTAATCGAATGAAGGGAGTTATGAGGAGCCTAATAGTGGGCTTCGTATTCCTGATAGTAGGTTCACTGATTCTAATTGCTTTATTTGTCAGCATCGCGCAAAGCGATATGCTTATAGCTTCTTTAACTACTTTTGGCGAGGCAACAAGGAAGATTTCTGAAGGAAATTTAAGCTTCAGAATTCCTGACTCAGAGAGAAATGAACTTGACTTCTTAACGGGATCCTTTAATAGGATGCTTAGCGGGCTTTCGGAAAATCGGGCTAGAGTTGTTAATAAAGAAAGACTTGCAACCTGGCGTGTAATTGCCCAACGTTTGGCTCATAAACTAAGAAATCCTCTAACGCCGATCAAGCTTTCTACTCAACGAATCTTGAGGAAGATCAATGACGGAGTACTGGACATAGAACTTGTTAGAAAAGCTTCCGGACTTATAATTCGTGAGGTTAATAGCCTGGATAAGTCGCTGCAGGATTTCAGAGACTTTGCCGGAAGCGGCCCTCTCAAACGTTCGATGTTGGACGTTGAAGTTCTAATAAAAGATATCTTAGAAAAATTTAAAACCACGCATCCGGAAATAGAATGGTTAATGACGCCCAAGGAGGAGATATTGCCGATATTGGCCGATGCACGACAAATTGGAATAGTTATAACTAATTTAATAGCAAATGCGGTGGAAGCTAATTCCACAAAGATTGCTATTAAGCGGGATATGATTTATAAGGAGACTTCTCCCTTTATTCGCCTTACTGTGCTAGACAATGGGGAGGGAATCACTTCTGAAAGGTCGGAATCGATATTCCAGCCCTATGATTCTACTCGCAAGCAGGGCATAGGTCTGGGTTTGGCGGTAGCGCAAAGAATAGTCTACGATCATCATGGGCAGATCTGGTTTGAGTCTGAGATTGGCGAAGGCACGGAGTTCTACGTTGAATTACCGGCAATGGAGAAGGCATGAACAGTATACTCATTATAGATGACGAGAGTGCTATACGGAATGTGCTTGGAGATATCTTGAGGGACGAGGGCTATCAAATATATGCGGCAAGTGATGGGTTAGAGGGCTTGGGATTTCTAAGAAGACATCCAATTGACGTTGTGTTTCTCGATGTATGGCTTCCTGGCAAGGGAGGAATTGATGTTCTTGTGGAAATCAAGGCCAACTGGCCCGAAATAGAGGTGATAATAATATCCGGACATGCCACGGTGGAAACCGCGGTGAAGGCGATTAAACTTGGAGCCTATGATTATCTCGAGAAACCCTTGGATTTGGGGCGGGTGGTTACACTTGCCCGAAATAGTATTCAACTTGAAATTCTCAAACGAGAAAATGCGGCTTTGCGCAAGGATAAATTCCTCGAAGATAAGATGATTGGCAACACCGAGGGGATGCAGAAGATTCGTGAAGTTATCGCGCAGAGCGCTCCATCGGACTCAAGAGTGATGATACTAGGTGAAAATGGAACTGGTAAAGAGCTGGTTGCGCGGATGATCCACTCGAAAAGTAATCGATCATCTTGTCCATTTGTCGAGGTTAATTGTGCTGCAATCCCTGAGAATCTCATAGAAAGTGAACTCTTCGGACACGAAAAGGGCTCATTCACCAATGCGGTTGCCAGACGACGGGGGAAATTCGAGCTTGCTGATGGAGGCACTCTTTTCTTTGATGAAGTTGCGGATATGACTCTTGAAGCTCAGGCCAAGATGCTTAGAGCAATTCAGGAAATGACCTTCGAACGGGTAGGTGGAGAGGAAAAGTTACATGTTGATGTCAGAATTATCAGCGCCACTAATAGGGATATCAGCCGTGAAATCGAAGCGGGCAAATTTCGGGAGGATTTGTACTTCCGACTAAATGTGATACCGCTTTCCGTGCCTCCTTTGAGAGACAGGCAGGAAGATCTGCCTGTTTTGATTGACTATTTTCATGAAAAACTCAGAAATGACAATGATATTCCAACACTGAAATTCACCGATGAAGCGATGAAACTACTCATGGAGTATTCTTGGCCGGGGAACATCCGAGAGTTGAAGAACTTCATAGAGAGAGTTACCATATTAGTTGATGAGTCTGAGGTTACTGAGGAGATGGCTCGTTACTATCTTGGCGAGAGGAAAGCGAAATCTTCCAAGACTTCGCTTTATCATGAGTATGAGGGGATGAAACTAAGTGAGGCTAAGGAGTTTTTCGAAAAGCAGATGGTGGAGCGAAGTTTGAAGGAAAATGGATTCAATATCGCAAAAACCGCACAGTCCATGGGAATATATCCTAGCAACCTATACGGCAAAATAAGGAAATACAGAATTGAGATTAGGAAATGAAGGCGCCAACTAAAAGGCAAACCGAAGTGCTCAATTTCATTAAATCCTTTTTCAGGGAGAACAAGTACCCTCCAACCTTCAGGGAAATTGCCGACAATTTCAATATTTCTTTCAAGGCCGCCTACGACCATGTAAAGGCCCTGGAAAAGAAGTCTCTTTTATCTTGCAATAGCAATCGATCTCGCACAATAGAGGTTATTGCGGCTCAATTTGAAGCTGACGAACAGCAGGTACAGGTGCCACTGCTTGGAAGCATTGAGGACGATGTTCCACTTTTTGCTGAGAAGAACAAAGACGGCTTCATTCCTCTTCCCAGCTCAGTTGTTGGCCGCGGGCGAGTTTTTGCTCTACGCGTTGAAGATGACAGTATGATTAACGCGGGCATCATGGATGGCGATATCGCAATATTCAAACGTCAAACTCAGGTTGAAAATGGGCAAATTGTTATAGCGATGGTTGATGAAGCTGTCACATTGAAGCGCTTCTACAAGGAGAAAAATCGCGTGCTTCTTCAGGCCGAAAATCCAGCTTATCCGCCGGTATATACTGCCAACGCATATATCCAGGGGCGCTTAGTGGCCCTGATTCGATCGTATTGATTTTTACCCTGATGTTATCAAAACTTCTACCTGTATACTTCTTCCCCGGACCGGAGATTGGACGTAAGCGCAATAGAATTTCGACTATTAAGCAGGCCCTTCACGAAAGACACGGAGAGGAGCCTGAAGTTTATGAATATTTCCCCCACGACAAACAGGTTCCGAACATTGTATCAGTACTTCTAAATGGTTTTCTTTTTTCTAAAGAGCGCATGGTGATCGTTGCAGAAGCTCAGGCGCTTAGTGAAAACGATTTACAGGTCTTCAAACAGTATATAGGTGCTCCATCATCGAAAACGATACTTATATTCACCTGCGATGAAGCTCCTGGATCTAGGTACTATCCCAAAGCTTTGGCTAATGCATTGCCCAAGAAGGCAATAGAAGTTTTTTGGGAGATGTTCGAACAAGATAAGAGGAGTTGGGTAACAAGTTTTCTAAATGATAACGGCCTTAAGGCTGAGACCGCGGCCGTTGATCTTCTGCTTGACCTAAACGAGGGAAGCAGCGACTCTCTCCGTGAAGCCTGTGAATTGCTGGTATTCTCGATTAAATCCAAAAGAACTATCTTGGAATCAGATGTCGATAGAATTCTGGAACACAATCGGAAGGAAACGGACTTCAGTATTTTTGAGAGATTCTGCCGAAGAGATTTAAACGGCGTTCTAAGTGCACTTGGCAACTACGTGGATTCAGGCTTGGGAGACAGAAATCTATCAGTGTTGGCCGAGTCCTTGGCCCGCTTGAGCGATTTCGCAACACTGCTCTCACGGGGACGATCGCCAGAAATAGCAGCCGCTGAATTGAAATTGGGAAGAGGGAGAAGAATTCTTAATACTTATATGAAAGGCGTTCGAAATTACCAGAAATCCGAATTGGATTCTGCGATTAGAGGTTTAGTAGAGCTTGAATCTTGGCTAAGAACTGCCCCAGCGGAATTACGCGAAATCAAGACAGAAATCTGGCTTTGCCAGGTAATTGGCAAACCTCGAACTACATCCTAGCTTTCTTTGCGAATCACATGGACTTGGAGTTATCAGACTCTCCTAGGCGAGCTTTCGGAACGAATCCGACATTCGGAACTTACTTTTGCAGTGCATCTGTGGACAGCAACCAGTTCATCCTTAATTTACGAGCCTGAAGAAATGCGAGCATCCCATTCCCCTTTTTAACCAATCCGTGGAGCCGATCCCTCCTAGAAAGCTTAATCAGGTGTATCTATCTTGGAATTCACAATCAGCCGTCTTAGTTTTGGATCCCAAAAGGAATTTGACGGGAGGTTAATCAGGTATTCGGTGCTATTTAGTTTAGTAATGAGGATATCGCTCTGACGCGTGGCTACGTCAGCGTTGCTTGCAGGCTGCAAGTGGAATTCTAAAGACTGAACCGGCGGTATTGTTGCAGGAATCACAGTGTCTAGACTGAAAACTCTATCATGCTCGCTCGAAGTAACTTTGATACCGGCGCCATCACTTAATATGATGCTGACGGAGTTTCTGTTATTACTCCAGCCATCTATTGCCAGTCGGTGGCGGATTCCATCCTCTGTTGTAAGAATGGTTGCATTCAATTTGCTGAAAAGCAATTCCAATCCGGCAGCTTTCACTGTCAGCTTCCTGATTTTGGGTGGAGAAAGCAAAGTGCCGATGGTGGATTTTCCTCTAACTTCAATTTCGCC
>Ga0126335_1000058_pt1 | contig 48324 bp, 44 predicted proteins | sample OlaspJWI45metaG_FD_108409 | JGI IMG/M metagenome (GOLD analysis project Ga0126335, IMG submission 108409) | Marine gutless worms symbiont microbial communities from Oahu, Hawaii - Olavius sp. 1 OAHU.JWI-45 metaG | ecosystem: Host-associated > Annelida > Digestive system > Unclassified | place... | reverse complement strand
TGGTTTCCGCTTGGTCCATGGTATACTCCTTTCTTTAATTGTGCCCGGAATTGAGCAACTAAAGAAGCTATATACCAATTTGAATTTTTTTTCCGCCGCGTAGCGGCTTCGTCCAACAACGCGCTTCAGGGTCGATTCGGAGCGGGCGCGATCATAGTCTTTGCGCACCATCAACAACGGTTCATCGTCGACCGGAATATACAGGTGGGCTTGCTGAATGGTGCCTGCAAAATAAAACAAGTCGGTATTTTGCAGGATCAAAACGGCATCAACCGCAGCTTCGACCATATGCGTCTGCAGACATCGTATTCTTTGATTGAGCTCTTCTGCAGGCGTTGTGGCGCTGTTATCAATCATGGGAAAGTGCATCCTTTGCGGAGAGTGGTCTGGCGTTTAGCGATTTTTCGTTTCGATATGATAATAAAAACACGGTCCTGTCAAGGGGTGCCGGCGGGTTTTGGGTTGCCAGTTGCGGTTTGTGAGTTGCAGAATGACAGGGAGAGTATAAGGAAAGGCCGGGAGGCACGCCTCCGCTCATATCGAACATCGAGGGTGTCAAATCTTGATTAGTGATTTACTAAGGAGTCCAGAAGTATATAGACAAATTCTTTTCATGAAGGCGCAGGTACAGCTTTTTGATGGTAAATTGTGTCTAAACAAAAACGGACTCATTAGTAATCTGCCGGTATATTTTCCTGCATCCTGTCTATGTTGAGGATTTACTGTATTTTTAAAACCGATTTTCAGGCAGATTGTAAATTATTAATCACTAATCAAGATTTGACACCTTGTTGCTTTTACCACAAAAACCCAATCCCGCGTTTGCCCAGAATATAGTCATCAAATATCGTTGAAGCCGGTTTGTCCGCCATACCAAGACACACATGGAGTGGCAACAAATGCTCTTCGCGGGGGTGACAGTGGCGTGCCGAAGGGGCCTTCTGCCACTCGATCAGAAGTTGTTCACGCTCAGACTGGGATATTGGGCCGGTACATACCTCAATTAGCCAATTTTGGAAGGCGTCATTGGCTGGATCTGGCGTATTAATTCCTTGCCAGGAAAATGCTCTCATGTTGTGGAATGAAAACCCGGACCCAATCACGAGAATATTCTCATACATCAATTCCCGCAACGCTTTGCCAATGGCTATATGTGCCGTCGGATTAAGACCGCGGAATAGCGAAAGTTGCAGTGAAGGAATATCGGCTTTAGGGTACATCAGTTTCAGAGGGATGAATAAACCATGGTCAAATCCCCGCTGAGGATCAAGGCGAGCCGATATATTATTTTTGAGCAGTAGGCTGGCTATTCTATTCGCAAGCTCGGGGTTTCCAGGGGCTGGATAAGTGATTTCATAGGCTTCATCAGGGAAACCATAATAATCGTAAAACATGGGAGGCGTATGTGCGCCTAACAGTGTTGCAGTGCTTTCTTCCCAATGGGCACTGATGACGAGGATAGCATCTGGTTTCATCAGCCGAGATGGAAGCTGCAGCATAAAATCTACCATCGCTTTGTGGCTGGCATCTCCGAGAATTGGCAAGGGGCCTCCTCCGTGGGAGAAATAGACAATTTGGGCTCGATTTTGAGGATTTTTTTGATTCAGCATCTACTCAATACAGTCCCAATACCGGCGGCTAACCGCAATATACAGCATTTTTAGCGGTAGCATCGAATCGGACGAGGCGAGGCGGTTCCACAGCTCGCGGCAGATATGCGCCAGCGGCAAATGTGGCTACGGGCTTTGAATTACGCGATAGAACTGATCTACGACCGGGTCCGCGGTAGCGCCCATGATAGACTCGACCAGCTTCGAATACGCCTGGTCGTTGTCTGCTTCGGCATCGATTCGCTCGTAGTCGGCCAGCGAAGCATAGCGCGTCTGAATCGTTGCCCGGCCTCTCTGTCCCGCCAGATTGTACATGAGCTCCACCGAGATTTCAGGATATTTTTTTTCCAGGTATGCCTTGGCCTTGACTAGCGCCTCAAAAAACATCGGGTAATTCTCCCCGTAACCGATTTCCCTCTGATGTATAATCATTTGGTCCTCCCGATAGTGTTTAATGCTAAACATAGCGATAGAATATCAAAGATCAATGGTTCCTGGCCGTCAAAGATGAATCTACATACCGGACTTCGTTTAGGGCGTTTGTCAGTATAACGTTCCGATAACGGAACTCATTTTTGACAACAACTATAAAATAGTGAGATTCTCCTATGATTGAGTTCAATGCGTCAGCGCATACACCAGGTAATTGATCCCGAGTCGGTAGGCGAGGTTAGCGTATTTTGTGGGGTAATCCGCATCGTAGGTATGTTCCCAGCCGTCGCCCATATCTGAATTCCAGTTGATCAGAATCATAATCCGTCCCTTGCCGTCAAGAATAGCCCAATTTTCCGGATTCATATGATCGGATGGTGCGTTTCCATGTAAAAAATAAATTCCGGGGATCCGTTGGGCGCCATCGATATCATAAAAAATATGGAAAACAGTATGACCTGGATCGAGTTTAATCCACCGGTTATCTGGAAAGATTTGGTGGAAGGCCTGACGAAAAACCTGCCATCCGGCCTTTCCTTTAAAATTATCGATTAATAAGAAACCACCCCGCAGGAGATATTCTCGTAAATTTTCAACCTCCTTTTCTGTAAAATCCGGACCACCGTCTCGACCAATTTCTACCAGGTATAGGAAAGGGAACTCAAAAATCCGATCATCATCCAACCTTAAAATAGCGGGTTCAGCATGGATATGGATATCTGACAACCGGGTGATGCCACGTAGAAAATTAATTTCTGCTTCCGGATAATCATGTGCCCATCCACCATTCCCCCAACCCCGTTCCATCGAATCAAATTGAATACGAATAAAAGTAAATTCATCTCCGGCCGAACCAATTCGCGAAAAGTTTTCCTGAGCGGAGGTGGTAGCGGCAAAAAAATAGAAAGCGAGGATAATTCCAGAAAATGGTAGCAAAGGGTATTCCTTATTCAGAAACGGGTGTCAGGCGCAGGCCCAGGCAATTTCATGGTGATCCTTATCGGGCAGGGGATCGGATCAACGACTAATTTCAGCAATAGAATGAATTCGTTGCGGCGGTCAAGGGCTAACTATAATCGGCTTTTTCATTTCCGGGAGGCAAGACTTGAGATTGACCGGAAATTTTACTAAGCGCATGGTTTCATAAATTCGGTGACGTATTTTGGTCAATGATTGCTAAACCACAGAGGACACCAGTCGTCGCTGAAGCTATGCCCCCGGCAGGCAGAGAGCACAGAGAAAACCGTAAAATTGATTGCTCTGTGAACTCTGTGTTCTCTGTGGTAAATAACACCATCACCATATTTACGAATGTGTGTACTAAGCTGCAGTATCAGCTTTCGACAGCAAAACCCGGTCCATGATTTTTCGATTGACAAGCCGCGTGGTGTAATATAGCTCTTCTGCCAGGGTGCCCAACCGGGCTTAATAGGGAATCCCGTTAAATTCGGGAGCGGTCCCGCCGCTGTAACCCTGCCGATCCCAGAGTCGGGATTGGAAACTTTTCAGCCTTTGTGTGCCACTGATCCGGAAAAAGCGGGTCGGGAAGGCCGCTTGAAAAGATGGGGAGCCAGAAGACCTGCCTTAAAAAAGACCGTGCCGCTGCGGAGAATGGAATCGCGCGGTGACATAAAAGGGTCAAGTAAGCTGGGCGCAGCCCTTCAAACTATTGGTGGTTTGGAGGGCTTTTTTTATGCCCCTTGATACCGGCAAGGGGGGTTTTCCCGGACGGATCAGGAGGGGATTCGGCAGGGGCACTTCCGATGCCGCCGTCTCCCGGCAGATTTCGACGAGACCGGTCAGCCGGTGTTCACAGATCGGAAAATGCGGCTCTGTGGCCAATTAGAGTGAATGTCAGAAATATGTTCCGTAAAACCGGTTGGTTTTCATCGAAAAGCCTTGCGGGCGGGTATAAAACCCGCCCCAACACAGTTGGTGATTGTTACCGAATTGGAACGCAATTATGACAACTGCTATACCTATCACGCACAGGGAGGAGGGGAAAAGTGAAAAGGAAATGCTGGATTGGCGTAACATGGGTTGCACTTTTATGTCTAACGGCTATCAATTGCTTTGCTGCCGGAGGTCATGGGCACAGTGGTCCAAAGAAGATCGGTATCTTGCTGGTCGCATTTGGCTCAAGTGAAGAATCGGCGCAGGTATCGTTCGAGAACATTGACAGGAAAGTCAAAGCCGCCTACCCGCACATCCCCGTCCGCTGGGCCTACACCTCCTATATCATCCGCGCAAAGCTCGCCAGGCGGGGAAAGGTCCTCGATTCGCCCGAGGTGGCATTGTCCAGGATGATGGACGAAAAGTTCACCCACGTGGCGGTTCAGTCCCTTCACACCATCGGCGGGGCGGAGTACCACGATTTGCGCCGGACGGTGGGCGCCTTCAAGATAATGGGCGGGTTTCAGAAAGTGATCCTGGGATATCCCCTCATGGCCACCCAGGAAGACATGCAAAAGGTCTCGGCGGCCATACTGGAAAGCATCCCTGCCGAGCGCAAGCAGAACGAGGCCGTCGTCCTTATGGGACACGGCACCCATCACCCGTCTAATGCCTTTTACGCCGCCCTGATGTTTCAGATCCAGCTCCAGGATCCGAACATATTCGTCGGGACCGTGGAAGGATATCCGGAAATCGACCTGATACAGGAACTATTGCTCAAAAAGGGCATCAAAAAAGCTTACCTGATGCCATTTATGTCAGTTGCCGGTGATCATGCCAAAAACGACATGGCGGGAGACGAAGACGATTCCTGGAAATCGATCCTCACCAGGGCCGGTATCGAGTGCGTTCCGGTCCTCAAGGGAACCGCCGAATTCGACAGCTTCAACGACATCTGGGTCGAGCATCTCGGTGGACCGCTGGGTCATTTCTAATCCACACGCAATACTTGCCTGCAACAACCTGAAAGGCCGGTCGAACAGGACCGGCCTTATTTTACAATCATTCCCGGTTTCTGCATTTCGATTTTCCAGTTACCAATTTTTGTCGGTAATCTTCCAGCAGCGCACATAATGGGCAGGGTTGACTTCGATCATCGGCAGGTGTTCCGGCGGGTGGCAGCCGGCGGCATCGGGGCAGCGGTGCTGGAACATGCAGGCTCCGGGGGGATCGGGTATATCCGCCGGCTCGTCACCTTCCAGCATAATTTGTTTTCTGAGGTCCGGGTCCGGTTCGGGAATGGCGGCCAGCAGTGACCGGGTGTAGGGATGCTGCGGATCATCAAACAGGTTGTCGGTCGGTGCGGTCTCCATGAGCATGCCTTTGTACATCACCGCTACCGTGCTGCACAGGTAACTGACCACATTCAAATCGTGGGATATGAACAGGTAGCTCAAGCCCAGCTGATCCTGGAGATCTTTGAGCAGATTGATGATCTGGGCCTGAATGGACACGTCCAGGGCGGAAACCGGTTCATCGCAGATGATCAGGGAAGGTTCGACGCTCAAAGCGCGGGCAATGCCGATGCGCTGTCGCTGCCCGCCGCTGAATTCATGCGGGTATCGATCCGCGCTGTCCGGGGACATGCCGACCATCTGGAGCAATTCGGCCAGACGGTCCCGGAATTGTCCCGAGTTTGTTATTCCCAGAATCCGCAGGCCTTCGCCGATCGATTGACCCACCGTCATGCGCGGATTGAGCGAGCCGAACGGATCTTGAAATACGATCTGGATTTCTTTGCGGAAGGGCTTCATATCCTTTTCAGTGATGTTGCCGATATCACGCCCCTCAAATACAATCCGGCCGTCATCGGGCTCCAGCAGCTTCAAAATCAGGCGGGCGATGGTCGATTTGCCACAGCCGCTCTCGCCCACCAGCCCCAGGGTTTTACCTTTTTCGATCTTAAAATCGACCCCCCGGACGGCTTTCACCCAGCTGCCCACACGCTGTAAAAAACCCTTGCGCACGGGAAAGTACTTCTTCAGGTTTTCTACCTGCAAAATGGTCTGTCCATTATTGGTATTTGCTTCAGACATCGCTCAACAATAATTGTAACGTGATAATTGGTTTTTTAGATTAATTACTCTTATTCCAAATCATATACAAATAAAGTATTTACCACACAGCATCAATTTCACCGCCCGCTGCGCTCGAGGCACAGAGGACGCAGAGATAAATAATATTATTTACTTTTCGCTGAGACGCCGAAAAGTAAAAACAACTCGCCCTTCGGGAAAAAAAACTGAGGCGTAGCACATCGCTAAGATAGCTGATCAAATGTATATGATTTCAGTTAGCGACATCAATTCCATCCGCCAACGGCGGAAGATTATTTATGTTTTCCGGAGGCTGACTTTTTTATATATAAAATTGAACAGTCATCCCGCCACTGCGGGTCGTCTCAGCGGAAAACATAAAGAAAAATATTCTCTGCGCTCTCTGCGCCTCTGCGGTGAATCTTTTTAATTTTATTCAATTGATCCAAATCTAACCTCTTTTCTCATACAACACCGGGCACCGCGCCCGGTGTCCTTCTCCGTAATCGCACATTGCCGGAAATTCAATCCGACAGGTGTCGATCGCATGCGGGCAGCGCGGATGAAACGGGCAGCCCGACGGTTTAAAGGCCGGGTCGGGCACCGCACCGGGGATACTGTAGAGCCGCCGGCCGCGTTTGGAACGAACCGGCAGGGACGCCAGGAGCCCCTGCGTGTATGGATGCTGCGGATTGCGGAAGATGTGTCGGGTTTGGCCCTCTTCGGCGATGATGCAGGCATACATGACATACACCCGGTCGGCCACGTTGGCCACAACCCCCAGATCATGGGTGATATACAGGACCGACATGGCGCGCTGGCGTTTCAGACTGCGAAAGAGTTTCAAAATTTGCGCCTGCACGGTAACATCCAGGGCCGTGGTCGGCTCATCGGCAATGACCAGATCCGGATCGCAGGCCAGCGCCATGGCGATCATGACCCGTTGGCGTTGGCCGCCGCTGAGCTGGTGGGGATACGCATCGATCCGTTCCGCCGGTGATTGAATGCCTACGTCGGTTAGCAGGCGGATACAGCGCTGGCGCAATTGGGCGTCATCGAGTTGGTCATGAATACCGATGGCCTCGCCGATCTGGTCACCGATCTTAAAGACCGGGTTCAGGGATGTCAGCGGTTCCTGAAAAACCATGGCAATATGTTTGCCGCGTATTTTTTGCAGCGCATCGTCATCCAGTCCGAGCAGGTCCCGTCCGTCATACTGAATCCGGCCCCCGGCAATCTGGCCCGGCGGCTGGGGAATGAGGCCCAATATGCTCAGCGCCGATACGGTCTTGCCGCAGCCGGATTCGCCCACCAGGCAGACTGTTTCCTCACGGCCCACCCGGTAGCTGACACCGTCGACAGCGCGCGACTGGCCGGTGGCCGTTTTAAAATAAACTTTCAGGTCTTCGATGCTCAGCAGTGGTTTTCTATCTGACATGGTAATTTGTTTGATATTTGGAATCTGTTATTTGGATTTTAATTCACTCCCAACGATGATCAGGATGAACTGATATCACTGATTGCGTTTAGCCGTTTATCTCCGGGACAAAACACTAGTGTCTTTCTCTAAGCCTGGGATTCAGGACATCCCGCAGCCCCTCTCCGAACAGGTTGAAGGCCAATACGACCACCAGGATAAAGATACCCGGAATAAAGGTCAACCAGGGTGCGTCGAATATAAAGCGTTTGCCGTCCGCAAGAACGTTGCCCCAGGTGGCATGCGGCGGGGGCACGCCGAACCCCAGAAAGCTCAACCCGGCTTCGGTCAGGATAGCACCGGCAATTCCAATCGTAGCCGACACCAGAACCGGTGCAATCGCATTGGGCATCATGTGGCGGAAGATAATCCGCAGGTTGCCGACGCCCAGCGCGCGGGCGGCGGCCACAAAATCCTGCTCGCGTAAAGACAGAAACTCGGCCCGCACAAACCGCGTCGCCCCCATCCAGCTGGTCAGCCCGATCACGATCATAATGTTGTAAATGCTGGCCGGCAGAAGGGCCACCACGGTAAGAATCAGAAAAAAGCTCGGGAAACAGAGCATAATATCGACCAGCCGCATGATCAGGGTATCCACCGTTATGGCCTTCAGATGCAGCAATCGGAGTTTTGAAGGCGGGGCCGCCGCACCGGTGGTTGATTTGCGATACCAGAGGAACAGACCGTATCCGACACCGAGTCCACCGGAAACAAGGCCGGTTGGCAGCCGGCCCAGGCCGAGAGAAACCGTTCCGATCGTCAGGGCGGTGATCAGCAGGATATGATCCAGACGGATGTCGTTCTGTCCGTAGAAGCCGGCGATGCCGCCCATAAAGATACCGATAATGACAGCGATACCGACCGCCACAAAGCCGACGGTCAGCGACACCCAGGCGCCCTGAAGCATCCGGGCAAAGACATCCCGGCCCAGATCGTCCGTGCCAAACAGGTAAAAGCCCGTGCGCGGCACTTCGTGGGGTTGGAGAGAATCCAGGTTGGGGCGTGACAGGGGCGGGCGCAGTTTTTCCTGAAGACGCACCATGGCCGGGTCGAAGACCGGTTCGGTGCCGGATGTCAGCAGCAGGCCGGCCAGGGCGGTGACGAAAAAAAGGATGAAAATGAGCATTCCGGCGATGGCCATGCGATTCTGGCGAAAAAGGTGCCAGAAATCCTGCCAGCGCGTGCGCCGGGGTGCCAGCGGCTGATCGAATGCCACCTCTGTTTGTTTTGTCGTTGCGTGGGCAGCCATTACAGGCGGATCCTTGGATCGACAACCAGATACAGGATGTCGGAAATAAACGTTCCGGCCAGAACCAGAACGGCGGAAAGAAAATTGACCGTCAATATGACCGGATAATCCCGGGCCAAGATGGCTTCATAGGCCATGCGCCCCATCCCGGGCCATGAAAATATGGATTCGATAATCACCGAACCGCCGATCAAGCCCGGCAGTATCAGACCGAACATGGTGACAAATGGGAGCAGGGCGTTGCGCAGGGCATGTTTGTAATGCACCTGATCGGGCGGCAGGCCTTTGGCGCGTGCGGTACGAACGTAGTCCTGGCCTTCAACCTCCATCATCTGGCTGCGCACATAGCGGGACAGCACCGCTATACCGCCGGTGGCGCCCAGAAGCGATGGCAGCAGCAAATGCCAGATGCGATCCATCACTATCGTCGGGCCGGAGGCGTTTTCGAGTCCGAAGGTCGCCATTCCGATGACCGGAACCTGGAAGTGGTTCACAACGAAAATGATCAGTACATAGGCAAAGAAAAAGCCCGGAATCGATATCAGTAAATACGCGATAAACGTGGTCGTGCGGTCGAACGCACCGCCGCGCTGGATGGCCGAGCGGATGCCCACCGGAAACGAAAGGGTCCAGGTCAGTATCGTACCGACAATAAACAGCGGCAAGCTGTTTAAAAAACGTTCCCAGATCTTTTGAAGGGCCGACTGGTTGTCTTTCCATGAGACCGTGCGGCCGGTCAACAGATCGCGATAAAACAGCAGGTACTGAATGTGGAGCGGCTCGTCCAGATGAAATTCTTTGCGGAAGCGCTCAACCATCTCCGGCGTGTATTTCGGATTCAAGGGATCCACCTGGCTGGGTTGTCCCGGCGCCAGGTGTACGATTAAAAACGAAACCACCGACACGAAAAACAGGGTGATAGTCTTCTGAACGATACTGCGTCCTATAAACGACAGCATTCCGTTATCCTTTATCCCTCAGCTGTAAAGTCGGGCGCTTCGGGCAGTTTTATCCAGCGATTGAAATAGAAGGAATAGTTGCCGGTTTTGGTTGGCTTGATTTTCTCGTGCAGGATATTGCCCGCATTGTCTATGGATTGAAGCACGATCCGGTTGTCCAGCACCGCTGTCCAGCGGCCGACATACAAAAATGTGTAAGGCTGTTCAAAGGCAATGATCTGGTGCAGTCGATGGCAGAATGCCACCTGCCGGTCAAAGTTGTACTCCTGCCGGATCTTGATGATCAGATCATCGGCGGCCTGATTCTTGAAGCCCACAAAATTAAGCTGATTCGGGCCGGTTTGACTGGAATGCCAGATTTGATAGAGATCGGGATCGATCCCCATGCTCCAGCCCAGCACCAGGGCGTCAAAGTCGAGTTTGTTAACCCGTTCCTGGATAAATACGGACCATTCCACCAGGTCGGTGCGCACATCGACGCCGATCTGTTTCCAGGCGTCCTGGGCGATGGCCAGAATGGCTTTGCGCAGATCATTGCCGTTGTTGGTGATCAGCGTGAACTGCAACCGCCGGCCGTTTTTTTCGAGCCAGCCGTCCGGATTTCGCTGCCAGCCGGCTTCCCGCAACAGCTTCAGCGCCCCTTCCGGATCATAGGGAACCGGTTTTATGGACTGATCATAATAGTCGGTCTGTTTGACAAACGGACCGGTGATACTTTCGCCCTGGCCGTAGAGCACATACCGGATGATCTTTTCCACATCGATGGCCATTCCCAGTGCCAGGCGCACACGCCGATCGTCGAAAGGTTCGCGCCGCAGGTTATAACCGATGTAAGTGTAGCCGAACGATACGCCGGAAAAATACTGGAAACGGTCGTCGTTTTTAAGCCTTCCGACCTGATGGGGTTGAACCTGGTAGTCTTCGATGGTGCCGGCATAAAATTCCATTTCCTGGGTCAACGGATCCGGAATGATGCGATAGACATATTCTCTGTAATTGGGCGGCCCTTCCCAGTACCGGTCGAATCGATCCAGCCGGATGAACTGGTCGGATTTCCACTCCTTGAAGCGAAATGGCCCGCAGCCGACCGGACTGCGGTTGAATTCGCTTTGCCGCATGCTGAATTTTTCAGGATCTTTGCCCCGGCGCCGGGCTTCTTGATTTATGGCGGCGTCATTGAGCAAATGTTCGGGCAAAAGGCCCATTGCCCAGGTACCCACAGCCGGCGAGTACAGACGCTTGTAAACGATTCGCACAGTCAGCGGGTCGACGACATCGACGCGCTTCACCGGTTCGTAGTCGGCCGTGCGGGGTGAAAGATTGCGGGGGTTCATGATGGCCGAATACGTAAATAGCACATCACCGGCATCCAGGATGTGGCCGTCGTGAAACGTAATCCCGGGCCGGATGTGAAAAACGATGACCGGGTTGTGTTCGGTGGGCGGCAGGATTTGGCGGGCCAGCGCGATCAGCCGGCCTGTCTCCGGCTGCGGGCTGGCCTTGATGAAACGTTCGGAAGGAAACGCGTCAAAATACCGATCGCCGAACAGCGTTTCCAGGTTATTAAAAAGATCCTGGTCGACCTCTTTGAGGGTTATTTTGATTCGGGCCGGTGCCGAAACTTCGATGTCGATACGATCGCTGCCCGGCGCACCGGCGGATGCCGGTTTGACTGTGCGGGTTTCTGAATATCGGCGCTGCGGCTGAATGTCGATGGCTGAAATACGTGCCAGGGTTGCACGTACCTTTTCTTCCAGGCCATCCGGATGCAGTTGGGCGTCCCGAATTTTTGATACCAACGCTGCAGCCGTATTCGGTTTCCGGTCCGGGTTGACGTAAAAATAAGCCTCTTCGAAGATTTCCCAGTGACTGGCGACACGGCCCCTGAAACGCAATTCTGCGTCACGATCGATCAAGCCTTCAAAGACCTGGGATTCGATTGCGCTGCTGGCTGAATCGGCCGACAGAACCGGGTTCAAGATATTGGCATCGCCGATTGAAGCCGTAATAAACGTGGTCAACCGTTCAGGGTTGCCACGGGTCTGCTGCTCGTAGGTGGGAACCCAGAAATAGGATTGAAGCAAAATGATGACAATGACTAAAGGTGCAAGAATTAGAAACCTTCGGGTCGTCATGGCAGTACGGTCGGGGTAGATTGGGTTAAACTGCTGGTTTCGTCATTCCCTTTAAGGGCAAGGGTTAAAAGCTTTGTTCCTTCTTTGTACCTTCAGAGGCAGGCGTTTGCGGAGCGCTTTGCGGCTCTGCCACCGGTTCGCTCTGTTTTTCGGCCTGAATGGCCTCGTCTTTACTTTCGCCTTCCGCGACCGCTTCGGGTGCCGGTTCTTCCACCGGTTGATCATATTCAGCTTCCAGGGCTGTTTTCATTCTTTCAATTGAGTCCAGTTTCTGCTGAATCAATCCAGCCATGATTTCGTCGGGGTTCAATTCCGAAGCAAGGCCAAGGTAAGCCTGAGCCGCATTGAGTCCTGCCAGGGTACCTTTGCCGGCCGACATATCGGCTTTGTAAAGTAAAATCGACAAATCGAGGCTGTCCATGCGGCGCTGGACGGACTGGCGTTCTTGCTCGGTTGTGGCATAGGTCAGGGCTTTGTCAAGGTAGCCTTTGATGCCGTGAAAATCGGGTAGACCCGGCACATCCAGGACGGCTTCGGATTTTTCCAGATAGTATTTAGAGATGATCGGGTAAACGTCATTTCGGGTATAAACCTTTTTTTTCAGCGACGGTGGGTCCACGCCGGGCATGATGATCAGTCGTTCGTTGGCCTTGGGGGAAAATCGGCCCTGCCAGACTTCAACGGCCCCGTCCCGTTCGATAACATAAAACCTGGCCGTATTCATGAGACTGGTCCCCACCAGTATAATCGCCAGCATCAGCAATATAAACCCGCCATATGCGAGCGTTTTATTGAGGGGATCGGATTCGGTCAGTTGCGTTGCCGTCAGATCGGGCAGCGGTTGCACAGGCTCAGCGGCTGGTTCAGGCTCGGGCTCGGGTTCCGGTTCGGCCGCGGTTTCGGGTTCGGGTTCCGGTTCGGCAGCAGTTTCGGACTCAGGTTCCGGTTCGGCGGCGGTTTCGGACTCAGGAGAAACGCCATCCGGGGCGATGTGCGGTTCACTTTCCATTTGTTCGACGGGTTCGGTGGACGCTTCTTCCGCGGATGGTTGCGCCTCCGTTTTCAGCTCTTCCGGCTTAGCATCGGTAGTTTTTTCAGGCGTTTGCTCTTTTTCCATACGCACCCCTTTTTTCAGACTCGGTTCCGGGTAGACGATTGGGGGCTAAGTTATCACGCAATTTTTCAATTTGTAAACAATATTTTCAAATTAATGCCGTCTGCCGGTTTGACAACCAACCAGAGGTTTCAAAAGGCCTTGTCGGCCCGACAATGCATACTGAAAAAATGATGCCTGACAATTGTTATTTTCAGATTAAGGTGGACAATCGGTTCAAAGTGGCATAGCAAAATTAACCGGAATCAATCTGCTTTTGCCCGCCTCTATCGCCTGTGGCGGAACAATCCATACCGTCTCGCTCCGACAGCAGCATGGCGGTCGACTCCGATCATTTCAAAGATGCACGCCATTATTCTTAAACCGAAACGGGAAGAATCGGTCTTGCGGCGTCATCACTGGATATTTTCCGGCGCCCTCAAGAGAATCATTGGCAACCCGCAGCCGGGTGAAACCGTTCAGGTGATGTCATCCCGGGGACGCTTGCTGGCATACGGCGCCTATTCGCCCAGATCACAGATTCGCGTTCGCGTCTGGTCGTTCAATCCGGATCAACAAATTACAGCCTCATTCTTTCATCAACGTCTGAAACATGCGATTACAGCCCGGCGGGCGTTGATCCGTGATAACAGTGTCAATGTCTGCCGAATGGTCAATTCGGAATCGGATCGTTTGCCGGGATTGATTGTGGATCGCTACGGTGATTTTCTGGTGTGCCAGTTTCTATCCACCGGGGCCGAATTCTGGAAATCAGTTATCGTTGAGAATCTGCTGTCCCAGTTCAGTGCAGCCGGCATATTCGAACGTTCGGACGATGCGGTACGCTTGAAAGAAGGGTTGCCGCAACAAAGCGGACTGCTGGCGGGACACGAACCGCCCGAACTGATCCAGGTGCGTGAGGGGCCGGTTCGTTTTCTGGTGGATATTCGCCGGGGCCATAAGACGGGATTTTACCTGGACCAGCGGGAGAACCGGCAGCTGGTATCTAAATATTGTGCCGACACGCGTGTACTGAACTGTTTCGCCTACACCGGCGGATTCGGCCTCTGGGCGCTGCATGGCGGTGCCAGGCAGGTTGTCAACATCGAATCCAGCGCTGATTGGCTGGCCGTTGCGCAAAAAAATGTCACTCTGAACGGTTACGACGGGCAGATGGTCGACTACGTGAAAGCGGATGTTTTCGAGCAGCTGCGTCAGTACCGGGATACATCGCGCCGGTTTGATATGATTATTCTGGACCCGCCCAAATTTGCAGCCACGGCCGGGCAGGTGCAAAAGGCTGCCCGGGGCTATAAAGATATCAACCTGCTGGCCATCAAATTGATTAATACCGGCGGTATCCTGTTTACATTTTCCTGTTCGGGACATCTGGGGGCGGACCTGTTTAAGAAAATAATCGCCGATGCAGCACTGGATGCCGGACGGCATGTCCAGATCATCCGCTATCTGGGGCAGTCCAGCGATCATCCCGTTGCGCTGTCTTTCCCCGAGGGCAGTTACTTGAAGGGTCTGATTTGCCGCGTGTGGTGAGCTGTCGGCGCTGCGATTGTTGATTTTTTTCTGGCCGTATTAGTTGGGGGGCGGATGGAACAAATCAGGATAGAGACCCATGGCCGGATAGCTCTGTTGCGCCTGAAAAACGGGGTGACCAACGCTATCAGTCCGCTTTAGCTGGATGAACTGATTGAAGCCACTGGCACTCTCAAAGAGAACTATAACGGGGCAGTCATTGCCGGCGGTGACAAATTTTTTTGTATAGCGCCAATTTGCACCCCGACGGTCAGCAAAAAGAGACTAATTGCTCGATTGTTGGTTTCAACCCGCTGTTCAGGATATGCTGGCCCGGGCGGCGGAGAAATTCTGGCTCGACGCGCTAAAGCGTCGAATAACATCAGCGCTTGATTAAAGGAGTTACCCATGGCCGAAAAACCGATTGCCGCCGGAAAATCCAGCTTTGATCTGGTGGACACCGAAAAAGTGTTTACCGAACTTGATTTAGATTCCGGGGCGGTAGTTTTGGATGCCGCCTGTGGATCAGGGCAGTACAGCTTACAAGCAGCTGAAATGCTCGCAGGTCGGGGGATAGTTTTTTCCGTCGATCTGTGGGCCGATGGCATTGCAGTCCTCCAGCAAGCCTCTGCCGCTGCTGGTCGGGACAATCTCTGGTGCTGTGTGGCCAATATCAGCCGGCATATTCCGCTGCCTGACGGGTGGGTGGATTGTTGCCTGATGGCTACCGTATTGCACGATTTGATTCAGACCGGAGAAGCGCAAGAAGCAATAGCCGAGATTCGGCGTGTTCTGAAACCCGGCGGCTTGCTGGCTGTCATCGAGTTCAAAAAGATCGAAGGACCGCCGGGACCTCCAATGAAGATTCGCCTGACGGCCGACCGGACCGAGCAAATACTAAATCCGCTGGGTTTTAACCTGGCCCGGGCGGTCGAAGTCGGACCTTACAATTACCTGAGTCGTTTCTACGCCCGTTGATTTCTAAACCGTGTGACGGACAACCAAAAATGAGCAGATCGTCAGGCGATCCGCTCATTGCGGCATGCATGCGCCGTGTGGGGGTCGTTTTCCTGTCAATCGCAGATCTGGCAGTCTGCCAGACATTGTTCATAATCTTTATCACGTTCTTCGATATCATCCTGGCGGTCGTTGTCGCCCCAATATTGACGGATGCAATTGGCTATGCAGGATCGCTCTGTGGTGCTTATTTTTCTTTTTTCCATCAGTGGGTCCTCCCTCTTGAAGGGGTTACTTAATATTTTCAGGACAGAGCCCGCGGTCTACACTTAAAAGCCTAACCACCAATGAACGAAAAGCAACTCTAAAATTTGAGCGCTGACCCCGGGAGATCGGCTCCATGCCCGGGTGGAGAATAGGGGTCAAACCTTGATTATTGATTAAAATTATTCTTCACAAGAAATCACTCTTATTCGCCAATAAAGAAAACCATCCATAGTCGAAGGTGGAATCGGAGTAAATTTAATCAATAATCAAGGTTTGACCCCTTTATGGTTTGCCGATCGATTTGACGGATGCTACTGTCCGGTATATAATGCCGCTCCAATTAGCCTGGGCATTTATTTGTCTTATCTACGGTAACAGGAACTTGAATAGACAGGGGGAAACCAATGCACATTTCGATTAAATCGATTTTGCTTTCTTTACTGTGTGCGGTTTGTATGGCAGGCAACAGCATAGCGGCCGACACTGATTTTGAACTCAATGTCAACACCTCTGATGTCGAGGCCCTTTTTCATGTGCGCCCGAAGCCCCAGGAACTTCCACTGGGTTTCGGGGGCAGTTTTCTATACAGTGAAGACAACGAGAATTACTGGATCGCGAGCCTCAATATCGACGTCGTCGATGAAGTGCTGGTTCCGGCGCTGGATCTGGGGATCGGGCTTCAGGGTGTATTCGGGCAGGTCGATTATCCGGCCCGCGGCTTCGATATTGCGGCGTTGCCTTTCATGTTCATCGCCGGATATGACATGCGCAAATCCAAACTCAACTGGCCGGTCAGTTTTTTGACCCATCTTGAATATGCGCCCTCGATTCTGAGTTTTTCAGAAACAGATCAGTATTTTCGCTTCACGATTAACGGGTATTTTCACATCAATTATTTCGCAGCCGTTTACCTTGGCTACCGCAACCTGGACATCGATTTCAAAGACGGTCCGGTGCGTGAGAAACTGTCGGACGGTGCCGGCTACATCGGCATTCGATTTTCCTTCTAGCCCGGATATTTCACGCGCATCAAATATTCGGACTGGACTCCATGGGAGATGCATGGCGTGATTAGCATACCCATCTGGCTGCTGGTGATACTGGTGCTGATCGGCATCTGGTCGGTGCTGGACAAAATTCTTATTCCCAGCACCCGATGGGTTTTACGCCGGCGCATCAACCGTGTCATTGATGAAATCAGTACACGTTTACAGATTGAAATTCGACCGTTTCAATTGACCAAACGACAGGTATTGATCGACCGTTTGATCTACGATCCGAAAGTCGTTGCAGCCGTTCAAGCAAAGGCTCACGCAAGGCAGATGCCCCGCGAAGCGCTCATGGCTAAGGTCACCAATTATGCCAAAGAGATCGTCCCTTCGTTTAACGCCTATGTATATTTTCGAATTGGTTACTGGCTGGCCCAAAAAATAGCCCGGATGTTATACTGGGTGAGAATAGGCACGATTGAAAATCAACAATACACCAACATTGACCCGAATGCCACGGTCGTTTTTGTCATCAACCACCGCAGCAACATGGATTATGTTATTGTATCCTTCCTAGTGGCAGAGCGGACAGCGCTCTCGTATGCCGTGGGCGAATGGGCCAGAATTTGGCCTTTACAGACGCTGATCCGGGCAATGGGGGCATTTTTTGTTCGACGCAATTCCAAAAACAAACTGTATCGTCTGGTTTTGGAGCGATATGTCTACATGGCTACCCGCGAGGGGGTCTGCCAGGCGGTCTTTCCCGAGGGCGGATTGAGCCGCGACGGAAAGTTGCGGCCACCGAAAATGGGTATCATCGACTATATGCTGCGCAGTTTCGATCCGGACACCGACCGCGACATCGTGTTTATACCGGTTGGCATAAATTATGACCGAACGATAGAAGATCGCAGTCTGCTGCGGTCCTTGAACCCATTGGCCGAGCAGCGCAGCCGCTGGTTTGTGACTAAAACCTCGATTCGGTTTCTCATGCGGGGATTTTGGCTGATGATAAAAAGTCGCTGGCAAAGATTCGGCTTTGCCTGCGTCAATTTTGGTCCCAGCCTTTCGGCCAGGGACTACTGCCGGCAGAACGGCATCTGTTTCAATCGCATGGACAATGCCGCCCGCTTCATCCAGGTCGAATCCCTGTGCCGGACACTCATGAGCAGGGTCAGTAAAATAATCCCGGTGCTTCCGGTTCCACTGGTGGCAGCCGTGTTTGTGGACGACCCGGAGGCAGGTTTTTCGGCCTTTGAGGTTGAAGCGCGTGTCAACCGGCTCATTGAAAAGATAGAAACCCGCGGTGCCCAGATATTCGTTTCCAATCGCAGTCGGGTTCAGAATATCGTCACTGCCCTAAATATGCTTAAAATCAGGCATCTCGTCACCGAAACCGACGGGATTTACCGGGTCGATCCCGACAGCCTGGACGTGTTGAGCTACTACGCCAACTCTATTTCAGACCGCTAAGCCTTGAAAGCATGCGCATCACTCACTATATGAACGGTAACTCGATGCCCAATAAAAGAACGCTGTTATCTGCCTTGGTCCTTCTTGTTGCAGCAATGATGCTGCCGATTTTTTCTCAGGCAGAATTTTATCGCTATATCACCAAAGACGGCAACGTGCATTACGTGGACGATCTGAGCCAGGTCCCGGAAGAATACCGGGATCAGATCAAGGTCTATCGTGAACCCAAGGATTCGCTGGCTGAACACGAGGTGCAGCGTCTCAAAGAAATTGAAAATGCCCAGGAGCAGGCGGCACTTGAAGCCCAGCAACGTTCCGAAGAGGAAAAAAAGCGGAATTCTCAAAACAGTGATACCCGTGTGCGAATTGTTGCCAACCAGATATTGGTGCCCGTCATCATTGGATACGGCTATCTGGAATACGAAACCACACTGCTGCTCGATACGGGGGCATCCAACATCGTACTGCACACCGATTTTGCCAACGCCGTCAATATCGGCCTGCGACAAAGAAACGTATCGCGGGTGGCCGGCGGCGGCCTGATTCATACCGAAAAAGCCGAAATCGACTATCTTAAGATCGGACCTTATCAGTTTAATGACGTAACGGTGACCATCATCAATCACACCGGACCGCCGGTTGGCTATAAAGGCCTGCTGGGCATGAATGTATTGCGCCAAACCCGCTACAGTATCGATTTCGATAACAGTATCATCCGCTGGCAGCCCTGACGAACAGTTCAAGAATAATTGTATGAATCGATTTCTGGCAGACGCAACCATATTACTGCACTGTGGCTTCGTTATATTTGTGGTGGCCGGCGGATTGTTGGTCATTATGCGCCCAAAGGTTGCCTGGATTCACATTCCGGCTGTAATCTGGGGCGTTCTGATTGAATTTGCAGGCTGGATCTGCCCATTGACCTATCTGGAGAACTGGTTTCGCTATAAAGGAGGGCAGGCAGGTTATCCGGGTGGCTTCATCGATCGTTATCTTCTGCCGTTTCTTTATCCCGACGAACTGAGCCGCTCTGTGCAGTTGATCCTGGGAACCGTGCTCGCCATCATCAACCTGCTGGCGTACGCATTCGTTGTCGACCGCTGGCGAAAGCGGCATCGCGGCCCAGCGCCGTAACCCAATGCCGGCGGTCAGTAATTGGCGCATCAGCGGACCCTAATCAGTATTCTGCCATACAAAAATACTTTCAAAAATAACATGACCGGTCGGAATGCAAAAATTCTGGTGTCACCGCTGCACTGCTGCTGACCAACGACATCGCCGTATTCAGCGAGCACGACATCCAAAAAGTTGACCAATTTTTCAAATAGGGTTACAAAAAGAAATCTTGCATTATATTTTTATCGAGAAGATTTCGAGCACCCTGTTATCCAGTTAACAAAGGAGAGAACCATGTTACGATACGATGGTTATAAATGGGCCGGACCTATTCTGCTGGCACTCGGCGTCGTTCTGCTGGCAACAGGCAGCAGTACGGCCCAGGATGATAAGAATATGGGCGGTTGGCAGTTGGGCAGTAAATACAACCAATATTATGATGCGGCTGAACTGGATGCATTTAAAGGCTGGATCGTTAAGGTCACGGAAGTGACGCCCATGCCGGGCATGTCCAAAGGTGTTGCCTTGCATATCAGAGAGTCCAAAGATCCGGATGACGAGGTGATCGTCGTGCATCTGTGTCCCGCGTGGTTTATGAGCACCAGCGCCATCGGGCTCAAACGGGGTGATCGGGTCAAAGTGCGGGGTGTCTGGGCCGAGATAAATGGTGAGGATATTTTTATGGCTTCCAAAGTCAAAAAAGGTGATTTTTTTGCTCTCAAAGTCCGTCTTACCAAAGACGGAACGCCGTTTTGGACCATGGACGCGGACACGCTTGCAAAGGAACAGGCCTCGGCCCAAAGCAATTAAGCGCAGTTTGGAGAACCCACCTTACATCCAACGCTGCCAAACAAACCCCTTTGATTTTTCAATGGGGTTTATTATTGACAATCCGGTGTAGGGTTTCTATGTTTGTTTTATGAGTATATACTCATAAAGGAGATATTATGGTAAGACCCCGAAAAAACCGTCTTGTGGCCTTCAATCCGGAAGTCAGCTATTTCAAACCGCGGGGCATCCCCATGGTCAATCTGGACGAGGTCTGCTTGACCGTGGATGAACGCGAGGCCATGCGACTTTCTGACCTGCTCGGAATGTCCCACGCACAAGCCGGTCAGCAAATGGGGGTCTCCAGAGCTACTTTCGGCCGCATAATCCAGCGCGCCCGTAACGCGGTCGCCGATGCGCTGATAAATGGCAAAGCCATTAACATTGAAGGCGGCAATTATAAAATGATCTCGGAAACCCGCCGGTTTCGTTGCAGTCAGTGTGATACGCGCTGGGAAGAACCCTGCGGCACTGGCCGGCCGGCGGGTTGCCCGGAATGCAACGGTCAGGAATTCTACCGAATTATGGATAGTTGTTGATTTAGCCGGTTAGCACCGGTTCAATTTTCAAAAATGATGAATTAGTTCGGCTGCTACCCATATATGCTCGCGCAACCACAGCACGTTGGTATCGGCGCGGGTGAACGAATCAATGATAAAGGAGATATGTGCGCTATGGTAGACATTATGCAGCAAATGCCGAAGAAGAATGATAATCCCCAGGCCGAGCAGGAGGCCAAAGTCAAAAGTTCGCTGGACCGGATCAAGAACAAGTTTATCGTCATGAGCGGCAAGGGCGGCGTGGGAAAAACCAGTACGGCCGTCAATTTGTCTATTGCGCTGGCCAATAAAGGCAAACAGGTCGGGATCATGGACGTTGACCTGCATGGTCCGGATGTGCCGCGCATGCTGGGGCTTGAGGGCATGCTGGACATCGGCGAAAATAGAAAACTGGAACCGGCCCGCTATTCGGAAAACCTGCGGGCGGTGTCAATCGAATCCCTCACGCCGAGCAAAGACGATGCCATCATCTGGCGCGGTCCAATCAAATACTCTGCCATCCAGCAGTTTATCGGCGATGTCGAATGGGGCCCGCTCGATTTTCTGATTATCGATTCACCGCCGGGTACCGGTGACGAACCGCTTACGATTGCGCAGACGATCTCGGATGCCATGGCCATTATCGTGACCACGCCACAGGAAGTGGCTCTGGCCGATGTGCGCAAATCGATCAGTTTCTGTAAAACCGTGAACATGGAGGTTTTCGGAATCATTGAAAACATGAGCGGTTTCCCGTGCCCCCATTGCAATGAAAACATCGCCCTTTTCGGTTCCGGAGGCGGCCAGAAAACTGCGGCAACGTTTGGTTTGAATTTTTTGGGCAGCATACCGATCGATCCGAACGTGGTGCTGTGTGGCGATTCGGGTATCTGCTATCGCGATACGTACGCCAATTCGCCGGTGGCTCAGGCGTTTGACGCCATCGCACGCAAAATGGCGGAACTGGCCTGATATTAACAAACCCGCCCGCACGATCCGGGCACACCGCACCGAAGCCTTTTGGGAATTGTTAACGTGAAATGTATTCGCTAAACTCCTGGTATACGATGTGGATGGGGATCGCGAATCCGAGTCCTTCAAAATTTTTGTGGGCGATTTTCATGGTGTTGACGCCGATGACGGTCCCGTCATCGTTGACCAGCGGACCGCCGCTGTTGCCCGGGTTTATCTGGGCATTGGTTTGGATCAGGTTCTGCCGCTGACCGGAAAAAATTCCGGATGTAACCGTCTGGTCCAGATTGAGCGGACTGCCGATGGCATACAGCGGATCGCCGTGGGCGATATTGTCGGTATCGCCGGGGAGGATATAGGGTGTCTTATATTTTTCCAGCTGCAGCAAAGCCAGGTCGTGCTGTTCACTTTCGGCTATCTTGATCACCGAAAATTCGGATCCGTCAGCGGTCGTAATCTTTAATTCACGATTAAAAGTCCGTTTCAGATTCAGCTGGTCGAAATTTTCAGCCTGTTCCCTGAAATCCGTTTCGAGTTTATCGTATTGGGCCTTCTGGCTCTGAAACTGATTCTTGCGTTGGATATAAACACCGCTCCGGGCGCTGTATTCGGCATATTTCGCATTATAAAATGACACTTCGGTACCGGATAAGACCCGCTCGCCGGTTTTTACTTTCCGGTCGACTTCCTTGAGCTCATTTTCAGCCTCGGTCAGCCATGCATTTTCTTTTGTCAGCCATGCTTCTTCGGCCTTCAGGCGCATTTCGATCTGCTTCAGCGATTGGAGCTGAACATCCAGGTTGTTTTCGGTTTTGGACATGCGTTCATCGGCCTGATTCAGGACGTGTTTGCAGGTCACGATGTGCCCATTTTCTGAGACAAAAAATCCCGAACCGTTGGTCAACGCCGTACGGATCGACACTGTGGCAAGGCGCGCCTTTTCGATTTCATTGCGCGGAGGCAGTTTGGTTTGCAGTTGTTGGACGAGATCATAGCTCGTTGCTGTTCTTGCCTTTTCCTTGATGATGTTTTCAGTGGTTTCAGCCTGCATGTCCGGCGGATTGTCGGTAAAGTGCCACACACCGTTTTCGTCTTTGTAGCGGTAAACATCGGCAGATGCGGACACTGGGCAAAAAAGACCCGTTAAAAACAACAGGCAAAGCGTTAGCGCTGATAACTGATTGATATTCATGATTATCCTTTTCAATGACGTTCCACGCTCATCGGTCATGCTGTTCGCCCGGGTGTGTAAGTCGCTACGTTCCACTATCTTTCGGGCACCCGGGCGCTTTTCAGGTAACCGGCTCAGAACCACTATTTTATAATAATTTTAATAAAAATGAAAGGCGGGTGAAGTGATGCGGGGAACCGGATGCAAGTTGCGCGTACCGGATTGAGTGATATGGAGTCGCTACGCTTTGAAAAAAGTGCCTAAAGTGCACTAAAGTGCCCAAAGTTAAGGTAATGCTGACGCGCTGTCAAAATTTAGAAACTGGAAACGAATCGACTTCCTTCGAAATTCGATATTCCTTGTTGGATATTGGATATTTTTTAAACCTTATACCCAGCACCCTAAACCGCAGACCTTTTTTCTGCATCCTGAATTCGGTACCCAGTCTCGAATTTCAAATTTCCCATCTTTTCTATCTGCTCCGCATGCTCTTTGAGGTGACGCAGGTAGTCCACCATCATTTCAAACAAGGTCACCCGGGTTTCGGTATTCATCACCCAGACGTGTTCCAGGCAGGCCGGATCAACACAGCGCATCAGGTGGGCCAGGTGGCCGTTGAAATGTCGCCAGAGGCCAAGCAAGTCTTCCCAGGGCCGGTCTTGATAGCTCTGTATGTTGACCCAGTTTTCATTGTCGGTTGAATAATCGGGAAATATCAGCGCCTGCTCCAACTGCAGACGCACAAAGCGCTGGTGATTGTTGGCGGCCGAATCGATTAAATGACCGATGACTTCTTTGATGGACCACGCGTTGTCAGAAGATCGATATATGAGAACCGCCTCCGGAATCGTCTTCCAGCGCTCAACAGCAGCTGAGACCGCCGCATCGATGTTATCGGCAACCGTTCTAAGCTCAGCCAGTTTAGGCATTCAAATGCTCCTCATTCTTATTAGAGATTCAATATCCTGTCCCAAATTACCATTTTCCAATTTTGAATATCAGGTAATCAGTTCTAGCTTTAGCGCTCCAGCGTAGCGCTTTAACGCCGTGCCGACAGCCTCACGGTCGGCAGCAGGGATTTTAGCGGCTGCCTGTTGCGCCTCGTACTGACATGACAATACATGCAGTCTTTTATGTTTGCCCACGGCTTTGATATCGACCCGGGCAACCAGGTTTTCCCCGGCCAATACGGGCAGGCAGTAATAACCATACTTGCGCATGGGGGCCGGTTTGAAGATCTCCAGTACCTGGTCGAAGCCAAACAGCTGTCTGACGCGTCCCCGATCCCATAAAACCGGATCGAAGGGTGACAGCAGGACCCCTTTATCCCTGCGCGGGCGCACACGTTTGAGTCTGGCTGCCAGTTCGAGATCGGCCGGTCTGATCCAACCGGAAATCTGTTTTCCATTCCGATCGATCAGGCCGCAGGCAACGATGTCACCTTTTGCCATCAGGCGGTTCAAGGCCTTGCCGATGGCCTGTTTTTGATTTTTCAATCGCCAGGTTTGAGTGAGCGTGCCGGTCGTGGCCCAACCATGGCCCCGCAGGGCCTGTATCAGAAGTCGTTCAATGGCTTCCGGTTCCTTCAATCCGTTCCGGCGCCATTTTTCGGGGATAACCCGTTCGGTCAGATCGTAAAGCCTTTGAAAATTGCGGCGCTCAGCAATGGCCAGCTCACCGGCCGACCAGAGTGCCGTGGCTACTTTTTTTTGAGTTTTAAGATTCCACCAGCCGCTGCTGCCGCGACCTTCCATGTCGATTGAACGCAGCGGCCCTTCTGCACGGATTTTGTGCCGCAGCTCATCAGCAATTTTGGGGTGCCGGCCGATCAGGTCTCCCCACCAGGGGTGACTGACAAAGGCTTTGCGTCGAAATTCAAAGACCGGGTACAGTTCGATAGGCATCCAGCTGGCCTCGTGGCCCCAGTACTCGAAGAGCGGCTGTTGCGGTCCAAGCAATTCTTCGGCCAGCAGGGGATCAAATCCCTCCAGCCGCGACAGAAGAACAATCGCATGGCTCCGGGCGCCCGCCACCGATACGGTGTCAAGCTGCAGGTATCCAAAACGGTCAATCACACGCAGTGCGGCTTTGCGAGACCGCCGGGAGCGACCTTTTGCGCGGTGTGGAAAACTGGTCCAATCGGGTTTGAGCAGCCCGGCGCGGGTAAGGGCCAATCGCCGGGCCGTATTGATACGGATGGTTTCCATCTATTCCAATCAAAAATCCAAGTCTTGTTTTCGGATTGTCATGATTGCCGCATGGCTGCCGTCAGAACACCGGCTCCCACCAGGGCACTGCCACCGCAGCGGTTGAACCATTTACGGACGGTCGGATTTAGCATCGTCTCACGCAATTGTCCGGCAAATATGGCGTACAGCGTTGCATTGATTCCGGCCAGGACAAGAAAAGTGATCCCCAGGATCGGCAGTTGCACGGCGTATGGCGTCAGCGGGTCGATAAACTGGGGCAGGAACGCAACAAAAAAAGCAATGCTCTTGGGGTTCAACGCTGTGACGATAAAGGCCCTTTTAACAAGGGCCCTGTCGGAACTCAAGTGGTCAGGGCTGCGGGTGTTGCTGCCGTTTGGATGGCTTCGCCACAATTTCAGCCCGAGATAAACCAGGTACAGCGCCCCGATCCATTTCAGAACCGAAAACAGAACCGCCGAAACTGCGAGCACGGCACCCAATCCCAACAGCGAGAGCGTCATGGCCGTAAAATCACCCAGAACAACACCGGCCACAAGCGGTAATACCGACCTGCGTCCATGGGAAATGGCCTGGCTGATAACCAGAATGATCGTAGGTCCGGGGATGATAAGGATAATTGCCGAAGCGACAACAAATGCGATCCAGAGTTCGATGCTCATAAACGGCTCCTTCACATTTTACCAGTTTGGTCATGAAATTTTTGTAATATCAAAACAGTCCGCCGGCAGCGCAGCCGTCTCGGCTTGTACTTCCGCGACAACATCGTAGGGTGTAGTTTCCGTTTCAAAACGAACCTGGTGCCGGAACGCCATCTCCTCCAGGGGGTTGTCCCGATACCCGCGGGTGATCGTCCCGATGGCCCAGGCGGTAAGGTACCCTTTGGTTCCCAGGCATTCCCACTGGATGATGTGCAGCATTTCGTGAAAGTGAACCGCATCCCAGTCCGCCAGGTCGCGACGAATGAATATCGTGTTTTTCCACGGAATGCCCTTAAGGTCCCAGCTTTCGATGTCAGCCAGTTGGGCGATGCCGGAAACCGCCAGGGGCGGTACCGGGCAGCGATCAACGATGACCCGGTTGACACGCTCGAGCACATCCACCGGGTAGTACCCTTTCAGGCGCTCAAATTTTGCCGCCGCAACGGGCTGCATCTCTGTTGCATATTCGATCAGGGTCTGCTCGATCCACTTTTTAATGCCGGCTATCAGTTTTGCATAGGTTGCATCATCCATAATTTACCATGTCTTTATCAATGTGATTTCGGTGTAAAGCAATTTTTGACACCTGTCGCTCATAGCCTACTTTTCCCGGGATGCGCCATGAGCAGCCTGTTTTTCGGGGTGATATCATCCGGTATTTTACGCGTTATGATTTGGTATCCATCCGCAACAAGCCGCATGCCTCTAACGATATCGACTGCCAGGGGGCCATCGATCCAGCCTTCCAGTCCTGCGGTTTCGCATCTGACAAGGTCCTGACAGCAGGGCAGAACCGCCACTCGGGCGCCGGCGTTTATCACCTTGCTTATCACGGTGTCGGTCAACGATCCACAGGCATGGATGGATAACACCAGGTCATCCGGCTGAATCTCGAATTCTTCGATTGAACCTTCCACATGGAAAACACGGTCCTTGAGTCTTGGCCAGGTTGTGATAATCGATTCAGAAAGCCGGTATGCATTGGGGGGAATCGTCGAATCAACCGCTGCTGCCGTGGGCGAGGTGTCATCGAGCAGCAGCATGATGTGTGCCAGAAGGCCATGGCCGCAACCTAAATCCACCACCCGGCCGCCGCGGTACTTCCGGCGTATCCGTCGGGCCACCTCCCAGGCTTCATACAGCTCTTTTGCCGGAAGCGTACCGGCCCGGCATACGGCCCGGGCTATCTTTTCAAAAAGAGTATCACCTGGAAAAGCAGATAGCTGTCTGGGCGTAAGCCTGCTTTTGGAAGACTTCAGCATGCGTAATATTTTTTGGCCGTCAGCGTCACGCGCGCAACAAAGTCTGTTTTGAATCGCGTGTAGGCTTCGCGGTCATTGGGGTGATTTTTACAAAGTTTTTGTTTGAGGGCGCCATAGGCCTGCGCAACATCCGGGTGTTCGATCCGTAAAATCAAATCCCGTAAGGAAGATTGCTTTTCTGACAACCCATCTGTTTATTCATCGATCTGGCGGATGATCCGGCATGGATTTCCGGATGCAACTACATCGGCGGGAATGTCGCGGGTGACGACGCTGCCGGCACCGATGACCGATTGCGAACCAATCCGGACACCCGGACAAATAATTGCCCCACCACCGACCCAGACATCAGAACCGATCTCTATCGGGCGGGCAAACTCACGCCATGTGCGCCGTTCTGAAGCGCTCATGGGGTGCGTGGCGGTGTAGATCTGTACCGCCGGACCGAACATGACGTGGCTGCCGATGGTGACCGGTGCCGGATCCAGGATGACACAGTTGAAATTAAAGAAGACCTTGTTTCCAAGCGTGATGTTGGCGCCGTAGTCACAGTAAAAGGGCGGTTCGATCCAGATGTCATCGCCGGCACTGCCGAACAGTTCCCGGATAATGCCTTCGCGCAGCGCCTGTTGGCTGTCAGGCGACTCGTTGAGCGATTTGCACAGGTCCCGCGCCCGCCGCCGCTCAGCAGCCAGCTGCGGGTCGGCAGCATCATACATTTCGCCCGCTATCATTTTATCTTTCTCGGTTATCATGCGATTCTTTCTGGTATTTTGCTATACGGTCAACCGGCGGCACGTTTCAGAGACGATTCCGGCCCGTTCTGACTGTTTTTATCCCTTAATCGTCTCTTCGCTTCTTTTTCATGAAACCAGATGGGGCATGCTGTCCTGAATTTGCAGTAAAGCTCCGGATCCCGGCACCGCAGGCAGTCCTCACACAGGTAGATTTGGTGCTTCATGCATTCATAGCGGGTTTCGATCTCAGGGTGGTTGGTGCAGCGGCTCATGTTAAAAGACTCCTGGTATCGAGTAATTTGAAATGGCTATCTTATACTATTCACCGCAAAGTTGCAAAGAACGCAAAGAAGTTTTTTTCTGCTTTTCGCTGAGACGCCGAAAAGCAAATAGGAACTTGCCTTCCGGAAAAAAACTGTGGGGATATAGATTAACTATTTGTATGTACACAAGATCCTTTCAGGCGGCATGCTCTTAATTATTCGCCAAAGGCGGTGCGCTTTATGTTTTTCGGCGTCTCAGCGGAAAACATTAACATCAATAAACTTTGCGTTCTTTGCAACTTTGCGGTGAATATTTCTTTCGTACGAATAACTATCGGGCAGGAAATGCTCAGCGCATGACAAACGGACTGCTGCCCGCCTTGCCGGCCAGCGCGTTTTTGATCTTTTCTTCCAGGGCATTGCGGGCGACCATCCCGACGATGGTATCCAGAGGTTTTCCCTGGCTGAAAATCATCACGGTCGGGATCGATTTGATACCGAAGGATTTCGGTACTTGCGGGTTATCATCGATGTTGCATTTCATAAATGTCATCTGCGCGCCGTACTGGCCGGCCAGTTCTCCGACCATCGGCGTGATGGCCTTGCAGGGCCCGCACCAGGGCGCCCAGAAATCGACCAGGACCGGTTTATCTGATTTTAAAACCACTGATTCAAACTGTGCATCGCTGACGTCTTTGATTTGATCGGACATGGTTTATCTTCCTTGTAAAAAATTAATAGCCACGAATTAACACAAATTTTCACGAATTATAAGTATAGAATTGACCTCAAAATACCAGGTCGCAACCTATGGTCCGGGTTTAAAAAACGGAGCGTACATGTCAGTACTTGAGCATTTTAAAATCCAACATTACGCGGCCATAGGTGGTTAGATGGATTTTGAGGCCAATTCTGAGTCGCAGCATCCAGCTGCTTGGATCAACCCGCTCATGAAAAGCCGGTGGATTCGGTTCGGCACAGGCCGCCGGATGATGAACCGAAAAAGCTGACGCAGCTGACCTGCTTTTTGACGTTATCCCGACCGCATTCCGGACAGCAGACCGCTTCCGCATCACCGGCAAAGACCAGTTTTTCGAAACAGCAGTCACATTTTTCGCATTTGTACTCATAGATCGGCATGGTTTTTTACTCACCTCCTGATTTGTTTTTCGCCTTTTTTTACCCCATAAGAGCCATCCAAAAACAAAACGTTTCATATTTATTCTTTCCCGCTATTCTGGTATGGACAGGATGAATTTTTAACTGATAGCTCATCGCTCATAGAAAAACAGGTTCGTTCAATTAAAGATCAGCTGTCAGCTGTACGCTAGGCGCTGTTTACACTACCTGAGCTTTCCGGCTCCATAACCGTACCATTGCATTAACAAGGAGGACGCCAAGATGAAGAATTGTCTAAGATTGGGATTGTTGCTTATGCCCGCAGTGCTGGCAATCATGCTCATGCTTTCGCCGGTGCATGCATTCGAGGTGACTGTGTCCGGACAGGTCAACCAGATGATCATGTTTGCCGACAACGGGGCCGACAACAACGGCAGCGAGTTCTTTATTGCTGACAACGACAACTCCGGCACCCGTTTCCGGTTCACCGGCGAGCAAGACTATGGCAGGACCAAAATCGGGTTCCGGCTGGAGTTTGATGCCCAGCGCAACGCTTCGGACACGCTCGACATCGGGCAGGACGATGACGGCACTTTCCAGTTCTTAGATCGTTGGCTGGAGGGTACCTTCGACACCTCTTTCGGGAAGTTCTCTATCGGCAAGGGCGACGGTGCCGCCGACAATACCTCCCAAACCGATCTGTCCGGCACCTCGGTGGCCCAATATGCGGGTGTCAATGACACGGCGGGCGATTTTACCTGGACGTTCAAAAACGGCACCAAGGTCAATGACAACACCGGCAATCCTCAGGTCGGTAAAGTCGACGCACTTTCCATCGGCGACACGCGCAGCGACTTCGACGGCCTGGGCCGCAATGATCGAATTCGCTACGACACCCCGACCTGGGGCGGCACCCATCTGGCCGGCAGTCTGACCAACGGCGGTGCCTATGAGCTGGCCCTGTTTTACAACCGCCAGTTCGCCGGCGAGCACAAGGTGGCCCTGTCGCTCGGATACGTGGATACCGAGAACAGAAAGGCTCTTGGCACCGATCTGGATTTCACCCAGTTCAGCAGTTCGATTTCATACCTGGCGCCCTTCGGGTTCAATGTGACCGGCTCGTTCGGCCAGCGCTATTTTCAGAATCAGGAAAAAGCGGTTCGGGAATCCTTAAATCTGCCAGCCGAATCGACCAACTACTATGTCAAGGTTGGCTGGCGCGGCGGCATGCACCGTGTTTCGGTCGAATACGGGTTGACCCGGGATCTGGCCGAGATACAGGACACACCGTCGGATTCGACCAACTGGGGTCTTGCCTACGTGGCTGCGGCCTGGGAAGGGGTCGAACTGTTTGGCGCCTATCGGGTCTACCAGCTGGATCTGAAAGACAAAGTGAATCCCGAGGATTTAATGCAGGTGTATGCCGGAACGCGGATCAAATTCTAGATCGCCTTTACGGTAGAACTAACCCGTATAAGGCAGGACATCTAGTTCAGGGGTCGGGGTGCTTCAAAATAATCGACCGCGGAATGAATAATCGGCGACTCCAGCGTGCAAACTCATGCATAAGGGCTCGTAAAGAAAGAACAGAAAATATATAATTACAAAGGGTTCGATGCTGATTGGTAGCTGGATGCAATTGTGAAATACCATGCTCGGCGCTGTTCTTTCTTAACGTTCCCTAATGCATTCAGACAGTGCACGCTTATGCTGCTGATCATTCATTCCGCTATCAGCAAGATGTTGCTGGAAAACTCCCCGAGTCCTCATTTAGTTATGAAGGTAAGCTACTTGGCAAAAGGAACCGATTTTGATAGGGGTGACCCATGAACCGATTTGGCATATATACGATCCGGTATGTTTTGGCCTGTATTGCTCTCGTAATGATTGCCGGCTGCAATGGTAAGTCCTTCGAATATGTGAACGAAAACGAAATTCCGCCGGGGCCGGGGGTTTTTACGGGTGAAAAGGGCGAGTGGACCATTTACAACTCCGATGCGAAAAAAGAGCCCGGGCAAAAGTCGGCCGCTGCCGAATCGGATGATCCGGCAAAAAATACGACTGCAGCCGGCGGATCAGCGGCGGTGACCGCTGCCGAAGACCCTGAAACCCGGGAATTCAAACAGTTCCAGGAATGGAAAAAAGAACAACAGGATTTCCGGGCCTTCCAGGAATGGAAAAAATCCAAACAGGGCGCCAGAGAATACCGGGAATTTCTGGAATGGCAGCAGTGGAAAGCTTATAAACAGTGGCAGGAAAGCCAGAACAAAACCGAATAATACAGTTTGCCTGAACATCAATAAATAGACGGCCCCGCATTTAGCGGGGCCGTCTTTATAACTTCCCATCCCATTTATCTCCCTGTGATCCATTCAAAGCCGCACATCCCCAAACATCTGTCGCCTTTACGCAATTCCCTTTTGCAAGACAGTCCATTAAGTCCCTTAAGTTAGCTATTTTTCGACCGATAATAAGCAATATTGGCCTGTTGTCGAGAAACGGCCGGCAGGCGGAAAAGGCGAGTCCACGGCCCGACAACTTGTGCCTGGACCGACCCATTGCCGGGGATTGGCGCCCCGGATTGTTTTAAACCATCAGGTGGATTAATCATGCATGACTCATTAAAAAAAACATTGCTTATCATCGGTTTAAGCGTTCTTTACGGCCTGGCCGGGGCCAGTTTTTGTCCCGCAGCCGAATCTGCGCCCGCCGAAGATCTGGATTATCTGAAAAACCTCAGCCTTGAAAACCTGCTGGATACCGAGGTCAGCTCGGTGTCCAAGAAAATGGAAAAACTCGCCGATGCGCCGGCGGCCGTGTTTGTTATCACGGCCGAAGATATCCGGCGTTCCGGCGCCACCAATATTCCGGAGGCCCTGCGAATGGCACCGGGCGTCGAAGTGGCCCAAATCGATGCCAACAAATGGGCCGTTTCGATCCGTGATTTCAATGATCGCTATGCCGACAAACTGCTGGTCCTCATTGATGGCCGCACGGTGTATACACCGCTGTATTCGGGTGTCTTCTGGGAAATACAGGATACCGTTCTGGCCGATATCGAGCGGATCGAAGTGATTCGCGGCCCGGGTGCAACCCTGTGGGGCGCCAATGCGGTCAATGGGGTGATAAACATTATCACCAAAAATTCGGCCGACACCCAGGGGGGACTTGCCATAGCCGCGGCCGGGACCGAAGAGCGACTGCTGGCGACATTGCGGTATGGTGGCAATTACAGGGAGGATCTCAACTATCGGGTCTACGGAAAATGGATCGAGCGCGATGGCAATGTGGATACGGCCGGTAACGATACGCCGGATGACTGGCGCATGCTGCGGGGCGGTCTGCGCATGGACTGGCAAGTGTCGCCGGCCGATCTGCTCACCTTCCAGGGGGATTTTTTCGATGCCGAGGAGGGGCAGACCGTAACGACCCCCTCGCTCACGCCGCCCTATTCGAATACCACCTTCGACGAATTTTCCAAATCCGGCGGCAATTTATTGTTGCGCTGGACAAAATCGTTTTCGGCAAACGCTGATTTGAGTATACAGACCTACTATGATCACATCGAAATCGACGAACTGGACGGCCTGTTAAAACGGGATACCTTCGACATCGAGCTGCAGAATCGATTCGGGCCGGGCTGGCGTCAGGAAATCACCTGGGGCCTGGGATTCCGAATCAACAGCGATAATGCTGTCCGCCAATCACCGATTGCGGAATTGATTCCATCCGAACGCACCGACCGGCTTTACAATGCCTTTGTCCAGGACAGCATTACCATCGTGCCCGAGCGATGGCGTTTTGTGATCGGATCCAAGTTCGAGCACAACGACTACACCGGTTTCGAGGTGCAGCCCAATGGGCGATTGCTCTGGACGCCGAACGACCGCAATTCGATCTGGGCCTCGGTCGCCCGGGCCGTGCGAACCCCTTCCCGGGTAAATTCGGATGCCAGCTTCACCGTGGCCGTGCTGCCTCCCGGCTCTCCGCAAAACCCGGGCCCGCTGCCGCTGGTGGTCACTTTTACCGGCAATGAAGATCTTGAATCCGAAGAACTGATGGCCTACGAACTTGGATACCGCACCCAGGCGACCGAGTCGGTCTTTGTCGATGTGGCCGCCTTTTACAACGACTATGATAATCTGGCTTCGCAGAGTCTGCCGTCATCGCCCATTTTTGATCCGGGTCCGCCGCCGGTAACCACCATTTCCCAGGCGTTCACCAATAACCAGGAAGCCGAGACCTATGGCCTGGAAATCGCCCTGGAATGGCGAACCACAGATTGGTGGTCTCTCATAGGCACATACACGTTTATTGACGGGGAAATTTCCAATAAAGAGACCGGCACCAAAAGTGACATACGTGCGCCCCGCAACCAGATTTCCCTGCGCTCGAATATGAACCTGCCCTACAACCTGGAGCTCGATATCTGGGCGCGCTATGTCGACCGCATACAAAACACCGATATCGACAGTTACATGGATCTGGACATCCACCTGGGCTGGTTTCCAATTCCGGAACTGGAACTGGTGCTGGTGGGACAGAACCTGATCGACAGCCAGCGGCAGGAATTTCAACCCCAGTTTGTACAAGTTGCCGCCACCGAAGTGCAGCGCGGCGTTTACTTCAAAGCAGCCTGGCATTTTTAAATACACCGGATGGGTGCTGCAAACAGATATAAAAAGAACAATCCCGAAGGACGGCCGGGCCTACCGGCGCATGCTGTAAGACGCGTCGGCGCAACCGCGGCAGTGGTGTTGCTGTTGTGCCTGATGGCCTTTTGCCCGGCAGCGATGGCCAAATCCAAGGCGTTCCAGGAGTACCAGTTAAAAGCCGTTTTTCTGTACCACCTGACCAATTTTGTCGCCTGGCCGTCGGAACTGCGCGCAAGCACGGACGAACCGATCCGGATCGTCATTCTGGGGCCGAATCCATTCGGCGATCTGCTCCAGAAAGTCGTCGCGGGTGAACGCGTCCGGGGCCGACCGATTATCGTGGAACACCACCCGAGCCTGACAGACCTGGGACCCTGTCAGATCGTATTTGTTTCATCTTCCTTGAGTGATCAACTGCCGCACCTTGTCGCAGATGTCCGCAACACGGGGGCCCTGATCGTGGGTGATATCGAAGGTTTCGCCCGTCGCGGCGGGGATGTCAACCTGTTGCGCAAGGGCAACCGGATCACGATCGAAATCAACGTCCAGGGGGCCCGGCGGGCCGGATTTGGATTCAGCTCAAAATTATTGCGGATGGCCAGGATTGTCGAGCCCGCATCGCTGCAGGAGGTGGAGTGATGCTCCGGTTTCATGACCTGCCCCTGCGGCATAAGCTGACTGCCATGATTCTGGTAACCAGCGGTGTCATCCTGCTGCTGGCTTCGTTCGTATTCATTACCACCGGTTACAAATACTACCGCAGCGGTTTGCTGGAAAAAATCGAGACCCTGGCCAAAGCGGTCGGTATCAACAGCACGGCCGCCCTGGCGTTTCAAGATTCGGTTACGGCCGGTGAAATTCTGTCGGCCCTGAACGCCGAACCCGATGTGCTGCTGGCCTATACATTTACCGCCGGTGGGGACCTGTTCGCAAATTTTCGGAGCGCTGAACACCTGGTGTCCACCGCCCCGAAGCCGCTTTTGGACAGCTTCAGATCACAGTCCGACGCTGATCGGAAACCGGCCGCGGCAGCGGATCTATATCAGTTTTCCAACAAATTTCTGGAACTGTTGCGGCCGGTTGAACTCAACGGCAAGACAATCGGATATGTCTACATCCTGACCGACCTGGAGGATCTGTACGCCAACCTGACCGTGTTTGTAGGGATCGTCACGGCGGTTTTCATAAGCCTGATCTTTATAGCCTATTTCATGACCAGCCGGCTGCAGCGGATCATATCGGAACCGTTCGTCAATCTGGCCCGTACGATGGAAATTGTCTCCCGGCAAAAAGACTTTTCGGTGCGGGCCGAGAAAGAAAGCAACGATGAACTGGGTACACTGATCGACGGGTTCAACGAGATGCTGGGACAGATTCAACTGCGGGATGAAAAACTTGAAAAGGCCTTGAAACAGTCCCAGCAGGACAAGATCGTCGCCGAGACGGCCAACCGGGCCAAATCCCAGTTTCTGGCCAACATGAGCCATGAACTGCGCACCCCTCTCAATCATGTCATCGGGTTTACCGAACTGGTGGTCAGTCAGCACTTTGGCGAATTGAACGAGACCCAGCAGGATTATCTGAAAGATGTTGTGTCGAGCAGCAAACACCTGTTGGCGCTGATTAACGATATTCTCGATCTGTCCAAAGTCGAAGCCGGAAAACTTGAGTTGCAGCCCGAAAAAGTGCACCTGCCTGAACTGTTCGAATCGATTGCTACGATGTTCAAGGAGAAGGCAATGAAACAACGAATTCAACTGAACACGCACATCGACCAGTTAAACGAGCCTATTGTTGCGGATGAACGCAAGATTAAACAGATCATCTACAATCTTTTGTCCAATGCGTTCAAGTTTACCCCTGAAGGCGGCACGGTCGAAATATCGGCCCGGGCCGCGGCCGCTGATGCCGCCAGGCATGGTAAACAGGGGACCCTGTTAATCAAAACCGATAACAGCGCCGGTCATGTGTCCAGTGACGTTCGACAGGTTGAAATAGCGGTTACAGACTCGGGAATCGGGATTCGGAACGAGGACCTGGATCGGATATTTAGTCCCTTTGAACAGGTCGATAACACCATAGCGCGCAAATATGACGGAACCGGTCTGGGTCTTTCATTATCCAGAAAAATGGTCGAATTACACGGCGGTCGGATTTGGGCCGAAAGTAGCGGGGAAGGCCTGGGCGCGACATTTCGCGTTGTCATCCCCATGGGCGGGCAGGCGCGCTGAAACGGGGATCAGGTAATATCAACCCGGGCGAGTTGACATCTTCAGGGCACACCGTCAGGGGCGCACTTTCGAACACTCGAGCCAATACAGGGCGACTTTTAAAGCGCGATCCAACCATTTCGAGATCCGGTTTTTCTTCGGTCTTAAATCCCTTAGGTTTTTTAAAATTTAACCGATATTATCAGAAGTGAGTACAATTTTGAGGACTGTAGTCGGCAGCACAGGGCCAACCAGATCTTTCATCTACATAACTATTTAGATTCTTTGATCTTCGATCACCTGATCCGGGATAAAATAGCTTATCCGGCAGTGCGAACCGTTTTTCGGGCACGGAAATGAATCATGGATTCCCAAATTGTCGAAATATTACAAAATAAGAGCAACCGGTCTAATCTCGATAACCTGACCGGCTTATGCAACCACAGTACGTTTCAGGAAATGCTGGATCGGCATCTAAAAACCCATGCACGGTTATCGCAGGTATTTTGTCTTGCGCTTATCGATATCGACCATTTTGACCGGTTTAACCGTCGCTACGGTTACCCGGCCGGCGATCGGGTTCTTCAGCAAATCGCAGGTCTAATAGAGGCTGAAAAAAGTTTTGACGATGTTGTGGCCCGCTACAACGGCGATCAATTTGCTTTGTTGATGCCCGGCCGCGAGAAATTATCCGCTCTGAGGACAGCTGAGAGTGTCCGGGATGCCGTGGAATCCATCGACCCGGCCGAATTAACGGTGAGCATCGGTCTGGCACTGTGCAATCAGGCCGATTTGAGCCGAGACAGCCTGCTTGATCGGGTCAAAGACGCCCTGGGCCAGGCCAGGGCCCGTGGCCGGAATAATCTGGTTTTGTTTGAACGCCGGGATATCTGTTGTGATGACAGCCGGCCCCGTGTTCTGCTGGTGGATGACTCCGGGCTGAATCTTAAAATGCTCGCTGCGATATTGAAACCGTTGAACTATGAACTCTTTTTGGCCGGCCACGGATTCGAGGCGCTGGACATTGCCGAACGGGTCGACCTTGATCTGGTTTTACTGGACGTGATGATGCCCGATATGGATGGATTTGAAGTTTGTCGGCGGCTAAAAGCCGATGATGCGACCCGCATGGTGCCGGTCATCTTCGTCACGACACTGGATGATGCCGATTCGCGCGTTCGGGGCATCGAGGCCGGCGGAGATGATTTTATTACCAAACCGCCCAACAGCACGGAACTGATCGCCCGAACCCAGTCGCTGATCCGGTTAAAGAAACTCAATAACAGCCTGACCAGCATTGAAAATGTGCTTTTTTCACTGGCCAAAGCAGTTGAGGCCAAGGATTCGTACACCCGGGGTCATGTTGATCGGGCCGCCTATTTTGCCGTTGCTCTGGGAAATAAAATGAAGCTGGGTTCAAAAGACATTGAAGCCTTGCGTTTTGGCGGCAGATTGCACGATGTTGGAAAAATCGGCATTCCCAATAATGTTCTCAATAAGGACGGACCGCTGGACGACGAAGAGTGGAAGATGATGCGCTCGCACCCGGAAGTTGGCTACAACATCTGCCTTCCTCTGAAAGAGACCCTGGGTGCGGCCCTGCATGTCATCCGACACCATCACGAAAAGCTGGACGGTTCCGGATATCCGGATGGTTTGAAAGCTGAACAGATTTCGGCTGTCGCACGCATCATGGCGGTGGCCGATATTTATGACGCCCTGACTTCCGACCGTGCTTACCGCAAAGGCCTGTCCTCGGAAAAGGCCATTACGATTTTACGTGAAGAATCTGCCGAAGGCAAACTGGATGCCGAGGTTGTTGAAAACCTGGTGGATATCATTCAAACCGAAACAACGGGAAAATTGCAGAAATAAACAGGTGTTTGCGGATCGAACCGCGCCATTTGCCGGGCGATCCCACACCCAATCGAGGTACCCAGGATGAAATCGGACAAATTTTACCAGAATATCTTAAGCGGGCTTGACCGCCTGCCCACGCTGCCCGGGATTGCCCAGAAAATTTTGGAAGCAGTGCAGAACGAAAAGACCAGCTTGCAGGAACTGGCTGAGATCCTCTCCCATGACCCGCCTTTGAGCGCCGAAGTTCTCAAACTGATCAACTCTGCCTTTTACGGTCTGCGCCGGCGCGTGACCACCGTACACCACGCCGTTAACCTGCTGGGTGTCACCACGGTCAAAAACCTGGCCCTGAGCTTTTCCCTGGTCAAAAATTTTTCAAAGACCAGCGACGGCGACTTTGATTATACGGGCTACTGGAAGGATTCGCTGACAGGGGCGGTGGTGACCCGGCTGATAGCCAAACAACTGATTCCGGAACGCTCCGAAGATGCTTTTTTCCTGGGTCTGTTGAATGATATCGGTATTCTGACCCTGATCCATTGCATGCCTGACCAGTATGGCCTGGTGCTTGAAGAAAAAAAACGCAATAAGATCTCTTCCCAGGATGCCGAAACGCAAATACTCGGATTTAATCACATGCAGGTTGGCAGTCATCTGGTCAATCAATGGGGGCTGCCCGAAATGTTCTATTGTCCGATTCGGTACCACCATGATCCCACCGCCTTGCCCGGTAAGGACGAAGAGCTAATCACGCTGACCCGGTGTCTGCATCTGACCTCCCTGTTTATCGATTTTATCAATTTGCCGGATAAAATACTGCACCTGGGTTTCATCGAGCACTATTTACAGCATTACGGATATGCAGACCGGATCAACGCCGACCAGATTATTGAACAGACCGGTAAACAGACCGCCGGCGTGTTTCCGATCTTCGAACTTCAGATCGAATCGGAACAAGGCTACATGGAAATGATCGAAATGGCTCGCAAAGAGCTGATCCATCTTTCTGCGGATTTCATGGGTCGGCTGGTCGAACAGAATCAGCAGATTGTGCAACTCAACCGCCAGGCCGCCTATGACGGTTTGACGGACCTGGTCAACTACCAGAAATTTCATTCGATTCTGGATGAAGAGCTTTACCGCTCCCGGCGCTACGCAAGCCCGTTGACGCTGTTGATGGTCGACATCGATCACTTCAAGCAGATCAACGACAATCATGGACACCTTGCCGGGGACAATGTTCTCAAAAGCATTTCCGGGATTCTAAAAGATTCGGTGCGCAAATCGGATCTGGTAGCCCGCTACGGGGGTGAGGAATTTGCCATCATCCTGCCTGAAACATCGGTGGAAGGCGCCTTCGTTCTGGCCGAGCGTCTGCGCGAAAAGCTGGCCGCAACCAAAGTCGCGCATCATGAAACCAGCATTTCGGTGACCGCCAGCTTCGGCATCGCCGGAGTTGATCATGAGACCGATAGCTCCAATACGGACCTGATTGCAAAAGCCGATGCCGCGCTCTACAGGGCTAAACGCAGCGGCAGAAACCGCTGCTGTATGAGTGAGCTGGAAAATTAGAAACGATTGTACGCCTGCGGCCCGTTGTCAGTGGTCAGTTGTCCGTGGTCCGTTGCAAATAAAAAGCGCTGCCGGATAATTCATAAAAGGTATAAGGTATAGGGTCAAAGGTGTAAGGGAAAAGATAGATGTCCGTTGTCAGTGGTCAGTTGTCCGTGGCACGTTGGCCCGGTTTTAATACAAAGACACGGATAGTTGCGTATGGCCTCAGATTGAAAGGACTCTATACTGGAAAATAATTTTAAGATTTTGGATCAGGCATTACTGTCTTTTTTTATTCTTGGCGCCTTGGCGTCTTTGCGTGAGGAAAAAACAAAAATGATAGAATTCCTTTTACCGGTTTTAAAATTGTTGGAACGGAGCAACGCCACATCTCGCAACCCGCAACCCGCAACCCGCAACCCGCAACACGCAACCCGCAACCCGCAACCTGCAACCCGCAACCCGCAACCCGTAACCCGCAACGCGCAACCCGCAACCCGAAACCCGAAACCCGCAACGCGCAACCCGAATAGCGCACTTCGTTATCCCCTTGCATTTCAACGCCGCTTGCCGTATTGATTTACGCTATATCATCACGATATCATAATCTTATCCTGGCACTGTATTACGTAAGGTCTTTGGCATGACTGTGAAACCGGACCTGCAAACCCGCATCGGGGACATTCGGCTTAAAAACCCGGTAATGACCGCTTCCGGAACGTTCGGCTACGGACGTGAGTACGATCACCTGGTGTCTCTCAACCGTCTGGGGGGGATCGTTGTCAAAGGACTGTCACTGACGCCGTCAAAGGGCAACAAGCCGCCCCGAATTGTTGAAACCCCATGCGGTATGCTCAACGCTATCGGCCTTGAGAACGTCGGCATCCGGGCTTTCGTGGAAGATAAACTTCCCTTTCTGGCCGCTCTCGACCCACCCGTTTTTACCAATATATATGGCCAAACGGTCGAAGCATATGCCGAGCTGGCGGAAAAGATCGACCCCCTGGCCGGGGTGGCCGGAATTGAAGTGAATATTTCATGCCCGAATGTCAAATCGGGCGGGGTGGCTTTCGGTGTCGATCCGGCCGCCGCCGCCGGCGTCGTGCGGCAAATCCGGAAGCGGACCGGCAAAACACTGATCGTCAAGCTGTCACCCAATGTCACCGATGTCGCCGAAATTGCCAGAGTTGTGGAAGGGGAGGGCGCCGACGCGCTTTCGCTGATTAATACCATCACCGGTATGGCGATCGACATTGAAACCCGAAAACCGAAACTGCATAATATCACCGGCGGCCTGAGCGGTCCGGCAATCCGGCCGGTTGCCGTGCGCATGGTCTGGCAGGTCTGCCGTGCGGTTTCCATACCGGTGATCGGCATCGGTGGCATCATGAGCGCCAGCGACGCCCTGGAGTTTATCATTGCCGGTGCCGTCGCCGTGCAGGTCGGCACCGCCAACTTTATCAATCCCCAGGTCACCACCGACATCATCGACGAATTGGAAACCTGGCTGGCAGAGCGAAATATTGGATCGATTACGGATCTGATCGGGTCGATAGAGACCGGGTAAAGAAATGACCGGGTGACGGGGAGAGGGGGCGACGAGTAACTAAGACTGGGGGACGGGGAGACTGGGTGAAGAAATGACTGGGTGACAGGGAGAGGGGGAGACTGGGAGACCGGATGCTGGATGATGATTAAATGGTATAGGGTGTAAGGTGTAAGGTAAAAGGAACAAGGTGTATGGTAAAAGGATCAAGGTGAAAGGCGTAAGGTTTAAGGGAATAGATAGATGTCCGTTGACAGTGGTCAGTTGTCCGTTGCAAAATAAGCGTTGCCGGTTATGAAAAGGATACTGGATATAAAAACCCGGGAGCACCGATCTTATTTTCTAAACCCGATGATATTGGATTCAAGGAATGCTGTCTTTTTTGATGCTGGATATCGATCGATAGGTACCAGATATAAAGAAGAAGGAGCGGAGCGACTCCTTTCCCGAATTTCCAATTTATAGTTTCCAGTTTCATTCTCTTAGGAATCCCTTTACCCAATTACAAATTTCAAGTTTCTAATGCCGGAGGAGGAGAATATGAAAAAATGTTTACTCACGGTTGGGATCTTTATGATGCTGTTTCTTCCGCCTGGCGCTGCGGCCGATGAGCTGAAAGTTGGCATGCAGGCCGGCGATTGGTCTTTTAAGGATTCGGAGGGCAAGGCCTATTCATTGAAGAGCTGGGCCGGTAAGGTGTTGTTGATCAACTATGTCGATCCGGATAAATCGGATCTGAATGAGCACCTGACAGATGCGATGAAAAAAGCAAAGGACGAGGGACGGCTAAAGGAAGCGACCTACAAAGGCATCGGCATCGCCGACTGCGCCGCCACCTGGAAGCCTAATTTTGCCATCCGGGCCATTGCCGGCCGCAAAGCCAAAAAGTATAATACCACCATCCTTTTTGACTACAAGGCCGTTTTGCGCGCCGACTGGGGGCTGAAAAAGGATACCTCCAATATCATTTTACTCGACCGGGCGCATGTATGCCGGGCAATTGTTCGCGGAAAAGTTGACGAGAGTCGGATCGCAGATCTGGTGCAGCTGGCTGTGGATTTACAGAGTAAATAAGTTGAGCCGGTTTAGCCAGTTGAGCCAGTTGGTTAAACCGGTCGAGCCCGCAATGCTGGTTTTCATAACCGATTATAGTGTTTGTTTTCAAAGCCGAACCGGGCATGCAGTTCTGTAATCTGTCAATTCCGATTAGCTATTCTCGTCTAACCTCACCTTTGTCGATATTTTTTTCTTCCTAAAGGGCAAAAGGGCGGGTTGCCTGCCTTGATGCTGCAAACCCGCCCAGATATTATGGATCGATGCACCGGGTGACCGAAGTGACAGACTGATTATGTGAGGATCACTGGCCCGTTTAACTGGCTCAACCGGCTAAACTGGCTCAACCGGCTCAACTTTTTTTTCACACAGCCACGGCCGTAGGTTCGGTCACCGGATGAGATTTGAGATATTCCAGGCGGTTCAAGCCGTTGAGATAGGCTTTTGCGCTGGCGGTAATGATATCCGGATCGGCGCCTTTTCCCAGGGTGACAAGCCCGTTTTCTCTCAGGCGGACGGTCACTTCACCCTGCGCATCCGTGCCGCCGGTCAGCGCGCCTACCGTAAAGCGCAGCAACTCCGACTCGGTTCCGGTCAGTTTGGCAATGGTATTGTAAGCGGCATCGATGGGACCGTTGCCGTACCCGGCACCGCGCACACTGCGTCCGTTGACCGTCAATTTTACACTGGCCATCGGCATTACGGTGTTGCCGCAGGTAACATGCAGGTATTCGAGTTTGAAAATATCACTGGTGCGCAGAATTCCTTCCGTTACAATCACTTCCAGGTCCTCATCGACCACGTGTTTTTTCTTATCGGCCAGCTCCTTGAATTTGGTGAAGATAAGATCCAATTCAGCCACCGATAAATCATAACCCATTTCTTTGATGCGCTCCCGCAGTGCGTGTCGGCCCGAGTGTTTGCCCAGAACCAGTTTGTTGGCACTCAAGCCGATGGTTTCAGGCCGCATAATTTCGTAGGTCATGGGATTTTTTAAAATGCCATCCTGGTGAATTCCTGCTTCGTGAGCAAATGCATTGGCGCCGACAACGGCTTTGTTGGGTTGAACAATGATCCCGGTGATCATGCTGACCAGACGGCTGGTCGGATGAATGTGCTCGGTGTGAATGTTTGTGGTGACCGGGATAAAATTATTGCGGGTGTGCATCGCCATGACGACTTCTTCCAGCGAAGTGTTGCCCGCGCGCTCACCGATGCCGTTGATCGTGACTTCAGCCTGCCGGGCTCCGGCCCGTATGGCCGCAATGGTGTTGGCCGTGGCCAATCCCAGATCATTGTGGCAGTGGACGCTCAGGACGGCTTTGCCGATGTTGGGCGTGTGGTCGAGAATATAGCGGACCGTTTCGGCAAATTCCTCCGGAACGGCATATCCGACGGTGTCCGGAAGGTTGACCGTGGTGGCGCCGGCTTCAATGGCGGCCTCAAATATCCGGCACAGATAATCCCGATCGCTCCGGGAGCCGTCCTCCGCGGAAAATTCAATGTCTTCGGTGAATGATTTGGCATAACGCACGGCGTCCACGGCCCGGTCGACGACCTGTTCGCGATTCATTTTCAGCTTATATTCGAGGTGGATATCCGAAGTGGCGATGAACGTGTGAATGCGGGGTTTGGCTGCATGTTGCACCGCCTTCCAGGCCCTGTCGATGTCAGAGCGGGTTGTCCGTGCAAGTCCTGTTACCGTGGTTCGCTTCAATTTGCCGGCGATCTGCGCAACCGCATCCAGATCCCCATCCGAGGCCGCTGGAAAACCGGCCTCCAGAACATCAACCCCCAGTTTTTCGAGTTGGGTGGCCAGCCTGAGTTTTTCAGCGGCGTTCATGCTGGCACCCGGTGATTGCTCACCGTCCCTCAACGTGGTGTCGAAAATGATGACTTTATCTTGATCACTCATTTTAGTTCTCCTTAATTTTTTTCTTCTATTGTCTGATAATCTTGTGGTCATGTGCCCGCAGCGCTGATTGCCGGATGCGGTCCCTTTGACATATCGCCTACGAAGAAAAAAATTTGCAGAGTTTGGGCTGCAGGACGAAGCCCGGGCGCCGTCCTGCAGCGTATACACCTTCCTTATCAGTCATGCTAATATCCTTTATTTAAGTGGGACCATAATATCCAAAATATTATCGTTTTAGATTAGAGCGAAGATAGTTCGAAGTGAGCTAAAGTTGATGAATCGCTTCGCTCTGTCTAAAGATTAGAAACTTGAAACTGGAAATTCGAAACTGGGAAAAGGAATTCTATCATTTTTATTTTTTCCTCAATCCAGTATAGAGCTCTTTCAATCTGCGGCCATACGCAACTATCCGAGTCCGTGTATAAAAAACGGGCCAGCGTGCCACGGACAACTGACCACTGACAATGGACAGCGCGCATGCGCCCTATCCAATATCTTTTCCCTTAAACCATTCACCTTACACCTTATACCCTTTATTATTTATCCGGCTGCGCGTTTCTTTTTGCAACGGACCACGGACGACTGACAACGGACCATCCCGAACTATTTTTCCTCATCCTTCTTAGTTAATTTATAATGAAAACTGTCCGCCAGGGCCTGCCAGCTGGCCTCGATGATATCTTCCGACACGCCGATAGTACTCCAGATATCATCGCTGTCGCGCGATTCAATCACAACGCGCACTTTGGCGGCTGTTCCGTCGCGACCATCGATAACCCGCACTTTGAAATCCACCAGGTGCATGGCGTCCACCTGCGGGAAAAAGCGGTCCAGGGCTTTGCGAAGGGCGTTGTCGAGCGCACTGACCGGTCCGTGACCTTCGGCAGCCGTTATTTCCTTGCGGCCGTCGACCGATATTTTAATCGTGGCGTGGGCGCTGCAGGGCCGATCACGGTCCTTTTCGATGACGACCCGGAATGATTCGAGATCGAAAAGCGGCTTGAATTGGTCGGTAATTTTCTCAACCATGATTTTGAAGGACCCCTCTGCCGCTTCGAACTCATAACCGGCCTGCTCCATCTGTTTGATTCTGGATACGATTTTGCGGCTGTCATAGCCGTTGCCGCCAAGCTGAATTCCCAATTCTTTGGCCTTATATTCCACGTTGCTTTTGCCTGAAAGATCCGACACCAGCACCCGTCGATGATTACCCACCAATTCGGGTTGCATGTGTTCGTAGGCGCGGGATTCCTTCATGATCGCACTGACATGGATACCGCCCTTGTGCGCAAAAGCGCTCTTCCCCACAAACGGGCGGCTGTTAAGCGGTACGATATTGGCTGTTTCGCTGACGAAACGCGAAAGATTTTTCATCCGGGCCAGGTTTTCATCGGACACGCACTCCAGTCCCATCTTCAGGCGCAGAATCGGAATAATGGCCGTTAGATCTGCGTTTCCACAGCGCTCCCCATAGCCGTTAACGGTTCCCTGCACCATGACGGCACCCTGCCTGACGGCCGTAATTGTGTTGGCAACCGCAAGGCCGCAATCGTTATGGGTATGGATACCGACCTTAATCCGGTCTGCCGAACTTTTGTTGAAACGCTGTTTCAGGTATTTAAAGACCTCGGCCGTAATCGTTTCGATATCAAAGGTCAGGGTTCCACCGTTGGTATCGCACAGGACGATAAAATCCGCACCGTTTTCCACCGCTGTCGCCAGGGTTTGCAGCGCATATTCACTGCTTTCCTTGAAACCGTCAAAAAAGTGCTCGGCATCGTAGACGACTTCCTTGCCACTTGCTTTCAGGTAGGATACCGAGTCACCGATCATAGCCAGGTTTTCAGTCAACGTGCTGTTCATGATCGTTTTGACATGCAGATCCCAGCTCTTCCCGAAAATGGCAACAACCGGTGTGCGGCTTTCCAGCAGCGCGGTAATATTGACGTCCTCTTCGGGCTTGATGCCCGGCCGCCGCGTGGCACCGAAGGCAGTCAGGCGGGCTTGTTCGAAGCGGACTTTTTTGGCCAGTTCGAAAAACTGCTGATCGCGGGGATTGGAACCCGGCCATCCGCCTTCAATATAATGAATCCCGGCAGCATCGAGACGTTTGGCTATCTTGATCTTATCTTCAGCCGAAAAATTGATGTTTTCGCCCTGGGTACCGTCTCTTAGGGTTGTGTCGTATATTAGGACCGGTTCCATGATTTCTCCCTTACTTATTACGATTTTCCGGGCGCAGGGAACGCACCGCGGCACCCGCACGCCACATTTCCGAATTATGGATGGTTTCCAGCTCCGCATTCAGCTTTGTGCGGTAATCCGGTGCGCTGTTGGCGTCCAATACCCGCTGGGTCTCTTCTCCTGAAGTGACCTTCCGGTAAAGTTCGTCAAAAACCGGCACAACCGCATCCCGGAACCTGGGGGCCCAGTCCAGGGCCCCGCGCTGTGCCGTCGTGCTGCAGTTGCCGAACATCCAATCCATGCCATTTTCGGCCACCAGGCGAATCAGGCTCTGGGTCAACTCCTCCACGGTTTCGTTGAAAGCTTCGCTGGGTGAATGACCGTGTTTGCGCAGCAAATTGTACTGGGCTTCCATGACACCTGCCAGACAGCCCATCAATACGCCGCGTTCACCGGTCAGGTCGCTGTGGACTTCATTTTCAAATGTGGTGGGAAACAGGTATCCCGAGCCGATGGCAATTCCCAGGGCCAGTGTTCGTTCCCTGGCACGACCGGTATAGTCCTGGTGCACGGCAAAGCTGGAGTTGATGCCGCTGCCGTCCAGAAAATTGGTGCGCACCGTACGGCCGGACCCTTTGGGTGCCGCTAAAATGACGTCAACATTGTCGGGCGGTATGATGCCGGTCTGTTCCCGGTAGACGATGCCGAATCCATGCGAAAAATACAGGGCGTCACCGGGGTCAAGGCATTCTTTGACCTTTGGCCACAGGGCCACCTGGCCGGCATCGGAAAGCAGGTACTGAATAACCGTCCCCCTGCGAGCGGCCTCTTCAATCGGTAACAGCGTCTGGCCCGGAACGAATCCGTCGGCCACGGCCCGATCGTATGACGGGCTGTTATCCCGCTGCCCTACGATGACCTGAATACCGTTATCACGCATATTCAGGGCCTGTCCGGGACCCTGGACGCCGTAACCCAGTACCGTAACGGTTTCATCGGCGAGAACATCCCTGGCTTTTTGCAGAGAAAACTCTTCTGATGTGATCACTTCTTCCACTACTCCGCCAAAATCGATTTTTGCCATTTTTTTTGAATCCTTTCTGTAGTCACAGCCTTATTATATTGTGATTGACATGAATTAATTTAATTAATGCGCGGAGTAGGGTTTTGCGTGCGTGTTGGTGTAATGTTGGCATCTAAAGCCGTTCCGCACGCCGCCGCACCGGAGCACCCGGGCACCTTTAGCTTTAATTGCCTGAAACCGGATACAAATCCATGTTCCTGGCGAAAACCTTACTTCAATTCGGCTCCCGCAGCAGAGCCAGCGGGCCGGTGCGGGAAATCTTCTTTATGCCCATGGGCTTGAGCAGTTTCAGCAGGGCTTCAATTTTGCCGAAATCACCGGTCACTTCGATAATGTAGTGCTCGTAGCCCACATCTATCACCTTGCAGCGGAAGATATCGACGATGCGCAAGATTTCGGCCCGGTTTTCGGCTCTGGCATTTACACAGATCATAGCCATTTCGCGCTTGACCGCCTCGGGTCCGGTCAAATCCCGGATCTTGATCACGTTGATCAACTTGTTCATCTGCTTTTCGATCTGTTCGAGCACCAGCGGATCGGCTTTGGTTTCGATGGTGATGCGGGAAATCTTCGGATCCATCGTCGCGCAGGTCACCAGGCTTTCGATGTTGAAGCCGCGACCACCAAACAGGCCCACAATCCGTGATAAGACACCCGGTTCATTGTCCACCAGCATGGTAAAAATGTGTCTTTCTTCTCTCATACCCATAAGTCCTAATTTTTTGGATGCAAGGTTCAAAAAATGAAACTGGAAATTAGAAATTGGGAAAAGGAATTCCTAAGAGAATGAAACTGGAAACTTGAAATTGGAAATTTGGAAAAGGAGCCGCTCCGCTCCTTTTTTTTTCTGGTACCTATCGATCGACATTCAGCATCAGAAAAGACAACATTTCTTGAATCCAATATCCAATATCATCGGGTTTAGAAAATAAGATCGGTGCTCCCGGGTTTTTATATCCAGTATCACAAATCCAGTATCCTTTTCATATCCGGCAACGCTTATTTTTTGCAACGGACAACTGACCACAGACAACGGACATCTATCTTTTCCCTTAAACCTTTCACCTTATACCTGAATTTTGCACGCAAATCAGCGCTATGAACACTTTGCAGTAATTTTCTATTTTTACTGCAGTATTTTAAGGTCAATCTAACGGATAATTTTTTCTTTTATAATTACTTCTTTTT
>Ga0126335_1000057_pt1 | contig 48947 bp, 37 predicted proteins | sample OlaspJWI45metaG_FD_108409 | JGI IMG/M metagenome (GOLD analysis project Ga0126335, IMG submission 108409) | Marine gutless worms symbiont microbial communities from Oahu, Hawaii - Olavius sp. 1 OAHU.JWI-45 metaG | ecosystem: Host-associated > Annelida > Digestive system > Unclassified | place... | reverse complement strand
AATCTGAAACTTTACAATCGCTATCTCGGTTACCAATGTCTTTATATCCGTCATTCCGGACGAGCCCCGTTGGGGCGAGATCCGGAATCCATATGAGTGCGGCAAGGCTTTTACCCAACGGCCAATGTTGCTGGATCCCGGCTCGCGTCGCTGGTGCTCCTTGGCCGGGATGACGGTACTTACAATTTCGGGGTAAGTTTCATACGAAAATCAATAATATATCTGTGTTCATCCGGGTCCCATTTATTACAACGGACAACAGACAACGAACAGCGCATAAGCGCCCTATGAGCTATCAGCTGTGAGCTATGAGCTAAAAAACGGACAGCGCATAAGCGCCCTATGAGCTATCAGCTGTGAGCTATGAGCTAAAAAACGGACAGCGCGTAAGCGCTTTAGCCGGCCAGCAGTTCGGCGATATGCATGATTTTAATTTTCGATTTTCGCCGGCTGAGCAGTCCCTGGATGTTCATCAGGCAGCTGATGTCAACGCCGATCACGGCATCGGCGCCGGTCGCGATGATGTTGTCGACCTTGTCCGCCACCATTGCCGTGGATATATCCGCGTATTTAACCGAAAATGATCCTCCGAATCCACAACACCGATCTGACGCTTGCATTTCAATAAACCGGGTTCCGTCAACACCGGCGATTAAACGCCGGGGTTGCTCCCTAACGCCGAGTCCACGCAGCGGATGGCAGGAATCGTGGTAGGTGACGATGCCATCGTAGCGGGCTCCCAGATCATCGATCCCGAGCACATCGATAAGGTATTCGGTCAATTCATAAGTTTTTTGAGCCACGTGCCGGGCGCGACGCAGCCACATGGGATCGTCCTGAAACAGCTCCGGATAATGATGCCTGACCATATGGACACAGGATCCGGAAGGGCACACGATATGATTTGAATTTTCAAACAGGGAGATAAATCGTCGGGCGGCAACCCGGGCCTGTTTTCGATAGCCGGCGTTAAAGGCAGGCTGGCCGCAGCAGGTCTGATCAACCGGACAATCGGTCGATATACCTAATTTATTTAATATTCTCAGCATAGCCTCGCCGACTTCCGGATACATCACGTCGACCAGGCACTGAATAAAAAGGGACACTTGTGGCGGCTGTTTCACGGTCACTGGTTTTAACCTGAACGCATCATCAAAATTATTTTTGTCAAATACCTCAGGGGTCGGGGTGTTTTACGGCATTGAGCCGCTGCATGAATAATCGGCGACTTCAGCGTGCAAACTCATGAATAAGGGCTGGTAAATAAAAAACAGAAAATCAACCATTATGACAAAGGGGTCGGTGGTACTCGGCAACTATGCGCCATCGTGATCAACCGTGTTACGGCGCTGTTCTTTCTTAACGTTCCCTAATGCATTCAAACAGTGCACGCCTACGCTGCCGATCATTCATTCCGCTATTCATAAGGCGTTTCTGGAAAAACTCCCCGACTGCTCAAATACCTGGATACCGAATGCCGTTTTTTTAGTCAATGATTTACCGGTGAAGGAAAGGATGGCATCTGTTTGTTGGAAAGGGGGATGCCCACCAGCTGATATCCGTGTCCGAGATAAAACAAATCAAAAAAATCAGGACAAAGCAAAATCAGCAATACAGCTGGCAGGCCTCGATAAAAGGGGAAAATAACGCTTTGGATTTTAACTCTCGCCCTCAACATTTGAAGGTTGGATCAGGGGGGGAATGACAAAAGCAACCTGAACCTTATGCAAAACCTGATCGCCTTGAATTAAAACCCTGTTCAGGATAAGCAAACTAGTATCCGAACAGATGTATCAATTCAATACGGCAAATGACGTATTTTATATAAGAAATTCGACCTAGAAAAGAGGCCTTTCGTATGACACCCAGGATCGTAAAGAAGGCCCTCAATCACGTTTTTTATTGTAATTTAAAGCCAAATAAGTGAAGATAACAGGTTGTTACAATGAATGAAACACCCATCTAATTCTGTATTCCATATCTGAGATATTATGCCGGTTTTTGAATACACAGCCCTGAATACAAAAGGAAAAACAATAACGGGCATTATTGATGCCGACAGCGCCGTGGCGGCACGTCAAAAACTGCGCGCCACTCGAAATTACCCGGTGAATGTTAAAGAGTTACTGGACGCACCGACCAAAAAAGAGTCCCGCGGCTTTACACTGCCCGCATTGTTTACCCGGGTTCGACAGCGTGATGTCACCATGATGACCCGTCAGCTCGCCACCCTGGTAGGCGCTGGATTTCCCCTGGTATCGGCGCTGGATGCATTGATCCCGCAGATTAAATCCTTTACCTTCAATAAGGTTCTGGCCCGCATTAAAGATTCGATTGTGGAAGGCAACAGTTTTGCCGGCGCCCTGGCACTGTACCCGGACACCTTTTCGCCGCTGTACATAAACATGATCCGGGCCGGCGAGAGCTCGGGCACGCTGGAAATAGTGCTGGAACAACTGGCCGACATTTCCGAAAAGCAGCAGGAGCTCAAAAACCGCATTCAGTCCGCCCTGGCCTATCCCATCCTTATGACGATTTTAGGCGGTACCGTGCTGGTCTTCCTGCTGGTTTTCATTGTACCGAATATTACAGGCATTTTTGCGGATATGAACCAGGTACTCCCGACCCCGACACGCATTCTCATTGCTTTTAGCGATTTTTTAAAAGTCTACTGGTGGGTTATTTTTCTGGTCCTGGCGGCCATCGTGATTATCGCCCGCAGGTTGAAAAAGACTGCCAGAGGGCGTTATTTTTTTGACAAAAGGTTACTGAGATTGCCCGCTATCGGCCAGTTGGCCAGAAAGCTGGCGGTGGCCCGTTTTTCCCGAACTCTGGGATCGCTGCTCGAAAACGGTGTGACCATGCTGCCGGCCCTGGATATCGCCAAAAATATCGCCGATAATGTACTGATCGCCAATTCAGTGGAGGACGCGGCCAAAGAAGTCGGTCAGGGCCAGGGATTGGGTGTTTCTTTAGGGGCCACCGGCATCTTTCCGGACCTTTCGATCCAGATGATCCAGGTGGGCGAACAGAGTGCCAAACTTGAAGCGATGCTCAACAAAATGGCCGATGTGTTTGAAAATGAAGCCGAATCGACTATAATGAGTCTGACCTCATTGCTATCACCGGTGCTGATACTGATCATGGGTGTCGTTGTCGGATTTATCGTGCTGTCTATCTGCCTGCCGATTTTTGAAATGAGTCAACTGATAAAATAGATCGTACCTTTTATGGAGGTAAAATGTCTCTAAACTTGCCAAACCTGCAGACCGACAATCGAGGCTTTTCACTGATTGAATTGATGGTCGTGATTGTCATCCTGGGAATTCTGGCTGCGCTCATTGCGCCAAGGCTGATCGGTCGCACCGAAGATGCCAAACTGGTGCAGGCCAAGACTCAAATCGCGGGTCTGGAAGTCGCCTTGAAACTCTACAGGCTCGATAACGGGGTGTATCCGTCGACCGAGCAGGGTCTGCAAGCGCTGGTCCAACAACCGGAAACGGCACCGGTTCCCAGAAAATGGCGTAAAGGCGGTTATCTGGAAAAAGGTAAATTGCCCCAGGACCCGTGGGGCAACGATTATCTCTACCTCTCACCGGGCACACACGGCGATTACGACATTATCTCATACGGCGCCGACGGGGTGCAGGGCGGCGAGGATGCCAACAACGACATTAACAGCTGGGAAATTGAATAAACGCCGGACCCGGACAGCTGCTTTGCAAAACACTTTTGCTTCGCGATTCAATCAGCGAAAAATCGTTAACCCCATGCTCGCCAGGCTGCGCATGACAGGTGCACCCTGCCGGATGCCCTCTAACCGGACCAACAGCCTGGTAAAAGCACCCAAACAGGGAGGTTTTTCGTTGATCGAACTGATTGTGGTTATGGCGTTGTTGTCACTGATACTGGCCATTACCATGCCGCGGCTGCAGGATTTCCTGCTTATTGATCATGCCAAAAAGGCCGGCCGCTGGATCATTTTAAAAGTCCCTTCACTCAAAGATCGTGCCATCCGGGAACAAAAAACATACCGCATGCATGTGGACATCGATGCCGACCGTATCTGGATCAGTGACGAAACCATGAACGAGGAGCAACTGCTCGATGCCGCCCGTCAGGGCTTTGAACTGACCGGACAATTGGAGGTGCTTGACGTTGAGTATCCGGATGCGGACAAAGTTTCTTCGGGTCTGGCTGAAATCCGTTTTCACCCCCGGGGTTATTCCGACCGGGCTATCATTCATCTGAAAGATGACGAAGATCGAATGTCTTTTCAAATCGAGCCGTTTTTATCCAATGTCATCATGGTTGAAGATTATATCGGCTATTAACTGAACCATGTATCGCAGATTTGACACCATACGGATCAATCCGCTTATGGTTATTACCTTCGGGCGGCGTAGCGGCGGTTTCACGCTGCTGGAGATGATGATAGCCGTATCCATTATCGCTATTGTCCTCACCGCCATCTACCGCCTCCATTCCCAGACGCTGATGATGAACAGCGAAGCCCGCTTTCAGACCATGGCGCCGTTGCTGGCCCAAAGCAAACTGGCAGAGCTGGAATTGCTGGCATTGTCCGATCTGGGAGACGGTTCGGGAGACTTTGGTGAAGACCTTGCGGGGTACAGCTGGCAGGTGACAGTTACAGAAATTGAAAATGAACTGCTTGAGAAAGTACAGGAAAACTTTAAAAAAATCGACGTCACGGTTCAGTTTAATGAAAGCAATTTGACATATAATCTGGCTACGTACCGATTTTTTCCGGATTGATCGAGTAGGAAACTGAATAAACCGACTAAACCGTCAAAACTGACCTGACTTTTTGATGAGCTTCAAAAGAGTATGCAGGCAACAGGTTTGAAATACAACGGGTGTCGCTCGTCTGGCGGTTTCACGCTGCTGGAGGTGCTGATCGCCATTTTTATTTTTGCCATCGTTATGACCACTGTCTTCGGATCGTTCAACCTGGTTTTTATGGGTGTTAATGACATTGAAGCCGGTATGGGTCGCTACGATGCAGCCCGTGCCTGTCTAAACCGCGTACTGCTGGACCTGCAGGCTGTGCAGTTAACCATGAAACCACGGTACAAGCCACCGGGCAATGATGGCGCACCGGATCCCTATCGTATTGTCGGCGACACTTCCGATGCCGATAGCGAAACCTTTGGCCGTCTGCGCTTTGCCTCCCTGGCCCACGTACCCATCGGGCAGTCGAACTGGGAAGGGGTGGCCGAAATTGTTTATTACGTCGAGCAGGACCGGGCCGGCCGGTTTGTTCTGAGACGGACCGATCGACTTGAACCGTTTGAGGAAGATCGAGAGGAAATCAGTGATCCGATTCTGTGCGATCGACTCATCGGACTGACCTTCACCTATTTCGATGCCGAAGGAAACGATTACGAGAACTGGGATTCGGAATCGGAGGATTTCGGGTATGCCACCCCGGCCGCCATTGAAATCAAACTGGTTCTGGGGACAGAGGACAATTCGGATACCTTTACGACCAGGGTCCGTCTGCCCCAGTGCCGTTCAGAGACCAACGAATCCTGAACCGAACAGGGCAAATTCCAACTCTCAATGTATCAATATCCAAACATGTCGTATGTTTTGAGCATTAGAATTTTGGAATTGAAGATTGTTTGTTATTTGTGATTCGGTGCTTGTATTTTTCTAAAATCAACGGTTCAAATGATTAAAAAAACACCAACCCATTTAATAAAGAAATGTGCCGGTCGTAGCACTGACCAAAATGGCATGGCCGTGCTGATTACCCTGACCATCGTCAGTATCCTGATCGCCACCACCATGGAGCTGAACCGCAGGGCCCGCGTTGAAATCGACAATGCCGCTGCGCGGCGCGACCGGATCACGCTCAACCAGATGCTGGTTTCTGGCGTTCAGGCTGCGATGGCTATCCTGCTGGAAGACAAACAAAATTCGGAAATCGATTCTATCCAGGAAAATTGGGCCGATGCCGACAAAATGACCGCGCTTGCCAGCAGTCTGCTTTTTGAAGAGGGTGCGGTGAACATCAAAATCAGCGATGAAAAGAGCCGCATTCAGGTCAATGCGCTGGTGGAATATCCGGAAGGCCGCCAATTCAATGAAGATCAGCGGATGCTGTGGGAACGATTTTTAAAAATGGCGTTTCTGGTTTATGAGGTGCAGGACCAGACCGATCCGGTGAGCACCATTGTCAATTCGCTGAAAGACTGGCAGGACTCCGGCGATGACGATGCCATCTCCGGCCTGACCGGAGCCGAATCCGATTACTATAAAGACCTGGAGCCGCCCTACAGTGCCCGAAACGGTCCGATCATGCACATCGGCGATATGCTGCGCATACAGGGCGTCAACCCGGAACTGTATTACGGGTCTGATGAAATTCCGGGACTAGCCCAATATTTGACGGTGGCGGGCATGGATGATGACGGTGGCGGCCAATTTGTCTATAAAGGCCGCATCAATATCAACACGGCCGAAATTCCGGTACTGATGGCACTGCTGCCGGAAGAAAACCGGGATCTGGCGCTGGCCATCGATGATTACAGGCTGGAGCGATCCGGCGAAAATTACACTCACGACCTGTCCGGCGCCACCTGGTACAAAGATGTTCCCGGTGCCGGCGACATCACGATTGATGCGGATCTGATCACCACTGCCAGTAACCTTTTCCGTGTTATTGTTGCAGCAGAATTGAATGGATTAAAGATGCAGGTCACCGCTATCGTGCAGCGTGAGGAGGATACGGAATCCGGTAAATTCGGTTGCAGGCTCTTGAGTTGGGAGTTAAATTAATGGTATAAAAGGTAATTCGCACCGGCATTAATATTGCATTTAAAGCGACACTGTTGCTATGAGTAAAAAAATAATCGGGCTCGACATACAGGACACGGCTGTGGCCGCGGTGATGGTTGAAAGCAGTTATAAAGGCCATCGACTCGTGGATCATGCCCTGGTGGATCTGGCCGGACCGGCAGATATGGATGACAATCTGTCCCGGGCGCTGGAGCAGCTGACCCGGATGATGGACCTGTCAGGGGCTCTGTGCATTACCGCCTTTCCGGCTGACCGCATTTCTTACCGAAACCTGCAGGTGCCTTTTAAACAAACCAAAAAGATCCGCCAGGTGCTGCCGTTTGAACTGGAGCCGACGATCCCCTTTGCAGTCGATGACGTAATCATCGACTTTCAGATCATTCGCAACGATTCGGTGTCCGAAACCACCGATCTGGTTGTGGCGGCCGTGAACAGGGAACAACTGGGTGAATTTCTGGATATTCTGGCAAGATTCGATCTCGAACCGGAAATCGTGACCATCAGCGGTTATTCGTCAGCCCTTTGTCTGACAAATTTGACGGAAATTCCGGAAAAGGTCCTGTTTGTAGATATCGATGAGCGTAAAACCACCGTTGTTGCAGTCAGTTCAGGCAGAATCAGCCTGGTACGACCGCTGTCCTCGGGAGCCGCCGACGGTGACGACGGCGAATCGGTGTGTCACCAGATTCGCCAAACACTGCTGGCTTACCAGGATGTTCAGGCAGACGATTTTCAGCCCGAAAAAATTTATCTGACCGGCAGTGTTAACGGTTTTGTGGCGCGGGTTGGCCAGGCGCTGTCCATACCGGTGCAAAGAGCCGATATCGTAAGCCAGTCGCCCGTTAAATTGAGTACCGAAACCGTGCTGACCTGGCAACCGAATCGCATGGATAATGCCCTTGCGCTGGCTCTCATGGACGTATCCGGCATTAAGGGAATGAACTTTCGAAAAGGGCCTTATGCAATCACCAAGCGCTGGCTGGAACATAAAAAAAGCATCATTCAGACCGGAATTCTGGCCGCACTGGTTCTGATAATGATGCTGACCCATGTGTTTTTCAACTACTATTCCACCCAAAAAAAGGTCGTGGCGATTGAAAAACAGATCGAGGATATCTTCCGATCCGCATTTCCGGATGTGACCCGAATTGTCGATCCGCTTCAGCAAATGCGCCAGAAAATCGATGCGGCCAGGGCGAGGTCCCTATCAGCCGGCGCTGACCGCAACCAGCCCTTTATGATCGACGTATTGGGCGAGATAAGCCGGCGGATACCCAAAACAGCGGACGTTGTTTTTTCCCGCATGGTGATCGGTGATGACAATGTCTTGATTACCGGTGATACCGGCGCCTTTAATTTTGTGGACGACATCAAAGGCGCTCTGGAAAATTCCGATTCGTTTCAGTCCGTGACTATCGTATCCACCACCAAGGATCAAAAAGGCAAACGGATCCGATTTCGATTGAAAGTCAAAATGCTGACCGAACAGGGGGCGGTGGGCGATGGCGCTTAAAATGACCAAACGCGAAAGAAATGCCGTTTTCCTGGCCGGCGGTGTTATCGGCGTATTTTTGGTGCTGCAGCTGGTTGTGTTTCCTTTTATGGAAAATAATGATCTGCAGAGCCGGCGCCTGGCAGCCAAGACGAAAGAATTGAAGGAAATACAGCAGCTCAAAGCCGAATATGAGACCGTAAGGCAGCAGGCGAACAGGGCCAGAAACAGCATCACGCAGAGACAGAGCGGCTTTACCCTGTTTTCATTTCTTGACCGGCTGGCCGGCGAAACGGGGTTGAAAGACAACATTGCCTATATGAAACCCTCGACATCCGGTCTGGACGATTCGCCCTTCAAGCTGTCGATTGTAGAGACCAAGTTGCAATCTGTAACCATAGAGCAGCTCACTGATTACCTGTACAGGATTGAAACTTCACCGAACATGGTCCGGTTGAAAAGATTGTCGATAACCCGTAAGGGTAAAGAGCTGGCTTATCTGGATGCCGTCCTGCTGGCGGAGGCATTTCAAATTTAAATGGCATGCGGAAAATAAAATGCAAACGAACAAACCGGCGAAAATGATAATGAATCAAACACCATTTTTTCGACATAAAGGCATGTGTTTTTCAACCAAACTCCGCGCATTGCTGGTGTTCTGGATTGCGTTCTGTCTGTTTTTGCAACCCTATTCGGCCCAGGCCCAATCCAGGCGCGGCCGTGAGGCGCCCAAACAGACCGATCGTTTCGTAACAATTGATTTCAACAATGTGGACATCAATGTTTTCATAAAATTCATCAGTGAATTGACCGGTAAGAATTTCATCGTCGACCAGCGCGTAAAAGGCAATGTCACAATCATTTCGCCCACCAAGATATCTGTCCGCGAGGCATTTAAAGTATTTGAGTCGGTTCTTGAAGTTCACGGTTTCACGACAGTTCCGTCCGGCAATGTAACCAAGATCATTCCGGCGCCGGATGGCCGGACCAAGAGCATCGAAACGCGCTTAAAAACCCAGGCGGGTACCACGAGCGACCGGTTGGTGACCCAGTTGATCCCGCTGCGCTATGCCGACCCGAACGAAATCAAGCGCCTTTTCACCCCGCTGGTATCCAAAAATAGCGTGATCGTGGCCTACGCACCGACAAACATCCTGATAATCACCGATGCCTATTCCAATATCAAACGCCTGATGCGCATCTTAAAGGAAGTGGATGTGGAAGGCATCGGACAGGAAATATCGGTCATCCCGCTGTTTCATGCCGACAGCAAAAAACTGGTCAGTATCTTAAGTTCCATATTCCAGTCCAGACCGGCAGCTAAAAAAGGGACCCCGGCTGCCTACAAGGCCAAATTTGTTTCCGATGAGCGCACCAACGCCATTGTGGTTCTGGCCAGTGAGGTGGATACCAGTCGCATTAGGCGATTGATAACCCTGCTCGACAAAGCAACCCCCCGTGGTAGTGAAAAGATTAGAGTCTACTACCTGGAAAACGCCAATGCCGAAGATCTGTCAAAAGTCCTGCAGGAAATACCGACCAAACAAAGCGGCCAGTCAAAGGGTAAAACGGCACCGGTATTGTCGGAAGATATTCGCATAACGGCGGATAAAGCCACCAATAGCCTGATTATCCAGGCTGAATCCGGTGAATATCAAATCATAGAAGATATCATTCGAAAGCTGGATATTCCAAGGGCAATGGTCTACATCGAGGCGCTGATCATGGAAGTGGATGCCGAACGGGAGTTTAACTTCGGAACCGAATGGTCGGCGGTGGGCGCCACCACCATCGGGGGCCGCGATGCGGCTGTGGGCGGCAGTTTTAATCGCGGACTTGAAGAATCGAACCTGCCGGGTCTTTCCCAGGGTATTCTGGCAGGCGGTTTTTCCATGGGTGTTTTTACCGAAGCGATCGAAATCGCAGGCGTCTCCTTCAGCAATCTCACAGCCCTGATCAGTGCCCTGCGATCGGACCAGGAGGTCAATATCGTATCGACGCCACAGATATTGACCACCGAAAACCAGGAGGCCAGAATCAGCGTCGGTAAAAACATCCCCTTTCAAACGCGAACCTCGACCACGGACAATGAAACGTTCAATTCGTTCGAATACCGGGACGTGGCTACCATACTGAAGGTCACCCCCCAGATCAGCCAGGAACGGTCCGTGCGCCTGAATATTTCTCTGGAAGTACAGGTCCTTGAATCAACGGTTGATTTTCGCCCCACCACCCTCAAGCGGACCGTTGACACCACCGTGGTGGTCCAGGACGCGAACACGATCGTAATCGGCGGGCTCATCGATGAAAACACGGCTGAAAGGGTCCAAAAAGTGCCTATTTTAGGAGATATACCGATTCTCGGCTGGCTTTTCAAGTACAAGGCAACCGCCAGCCAGAAGCAAAATCTCTATATCTTTCTGACACCCCGCGTTATCAAGGATCCCAGTGAAGCGATCAATATTTACGATGACAAACGGGACCGTATCGAAGGGTTGCGGAAAGGCGAAATCAAGCTGTTTGATGAAGCAACGCCGGAACAGCCGGGGGTCACCTTCGAGGTGCCGGGTGTGCCGTCCGAACAGAAGCCGACCGAATAATGAATCCAAATCTATTTCAGATACTTAACCGCAATTTCGGCCTCACTGAAGAGGTCCTGGATGAAGTGCGCCAGGCCCGGGCTGGAAAAGAAGGCACCAGTAACGGAAAAACGCTCGTCAAGCGTAAACTGATAACGGAAAACCAGCTGCTGCAGGCCTACAGCCAGCTTTACCGTCTCCCTCTGAAACCGGAATTACCGATCGATAACATCAGCTTCGCGTATACCCGGCAGGTACCGATCCAATTTTTGAAAAAATACAATATGGTACCGCTGCTGCTCACCAACGGGCGCAATAACAAAGCGGAACACTCCGGGGAAACCGGACCGGTCGACACAGATAGGGCAAAAGCCGAGAGCCCCGACTATACGATTGCCATCAACGATCCGACCTGCTTTCAGGCCCTGGATGACCTGGCCAGAATCCTGGGTGTCAAAACCTATCAACTGGTGTTTTCCACCAGGCAGGCGATCCTGTCGGTCATCAACATCTCATATGATCTGGGGCGGGATTCGGCCGAAGAACTGGTACAAAACCTGGAAGAGGACGGTGGCGAGATCATCGGCGAATTGCCGGAATCAGCCGATCTGCTGGACGACACCAGTGACGCGCCGATCATCAAGCTGGCCAACCATATCATTTCCCAGTCCATCAAGGCCCGCTCCAGTGACATCCACATTGAACCCTATGCCGACAGCTTTAAAGTGCGCTATCGTGTGGACGGCATCCTGTATGATCTGCTGTCGCCCCCCAAATGGATCCAACCGTCCCTGATTTCCAGGATCAAAGTCATGGCCAAATTAAATATTGCCGAAAAAAGACTTCCCCAGGATGGACGTTTTGATGTCCGGGTCGGCGATCAGGCCATTGATGTCCGGGTGTCAACGATCCCAACTTCCTTCGGCGAGCGGGTAGTCATGCGATTATTGAACAAATCCAGCTCGCTGCTGAGGATGTCGGACCTGGGCTTGATACCCAATCGACTGAAGCTGCTCCAAGAGCTGGTTACCAACCCCAACGGCATCATTCTGGTGACCGGTCCTACCGGCAGTGGAAAAACCACGACCCTCTACGCCATTCTTTCTTCAATCAACAAGCCCGATATAAATATTATCACGGTGGAGGATCCGATCGAGTACCAGATCGACGGTATCAGCCAGATCCAGGTCAACCCGAAGATCGATCTGACATTTGCCAGGGGATTGCGCTCCATCGTCCGACAGGACCCGGATGTGATTCTCATCGGGGAAATCCGTGACAAGGAGACAGCCGAAATTGCTGTTCAATCCGCCCTGACAGGACATCTGGTGTTTTCCACCCTGCACACCAACGATTCTGCCAGCGCCATCACCCGCCTGGTCGATATGGGGGTCGAGCCCTTTCTGATTTCCTCATCGGTGAATGCAGTGATCGCCCAACGGCTGATCCGGACGCTGTGCAGCGAATGCAAACAGGCGTATGAACCGGATGCCGCGGCCCTGCAGAGCCTCAACATCCTACCGGAACATTTACACGGGCGCACCCTTTACCGAACCCGGGGATGCAGTAACTGCTTTCAAACCGGCTACAAAGGCCGCCAGGGCATATTCGAGGTCATGGTGCTCAAAAGCCGCCTGAAGAGCCTGATCCTGAAGACGTTCGATTCGAATTTAATCAAACGTGAAGCCCGAAAACACGGGATGGTTTCGCTGAGGCTGGATGGGGTTCAGAAGGTATTAAACGGTGTCACCACAATCGAAGAAATCCTGCGCGTCACACAGCTATAGAGCGTTTGTCAGCATAACGTTCCGATATGGGGAGTTTTTTGAGTTTTGTGTGGATTGTCGATAACGTAGAATTATCCAAACGCTCTAAAAGTTTTTTATCATTAGAAAAAAACTGTCCTGAAAATGTGCAGACCATCCCGATGGCATTCATATGATCGACCGAAGCTCAGAGAAATAATATAATAGACAGCGCGCAAGCGCTTCCACAACCCTGGCCCAGAACTGGCTGCATATCGGACATCGAAATGTCAGGGTTTTAAAAATAATCTTTACAAATGCCACCATTTTTCGCTGAAGCGCCAGGGCAGGCTCCGAACTCCGAACTCCGAACTTTCTCCATCCATATATGAAAACTGCTATAGATCCTCTACAACCCCTTCTCTTTGAAAAATACGGCCGCACCCGGGTGCAATTGAATGCCAGGATCCGCCTCCGGCGCCATCCACTCGAGGGATGGGTGCGCACTTTTCAGGCGTTTGCGGTTGCTGTACAACGCATCGATAATCTTGTAGACCGTTTGCTCGTCCAGGTCTTCTGCGGCGACCAGCACGGCTCTGGTTCCGAATGTTGTCACACGCTCTGGTTGTGAAGGATAAACATTTGCCGGGATATCCATGAGCGAAAAAGCGGGCTGCCCGTTGACCAGCTTTTGGATATCATTGTCCGCCATGGCCACCAGATTGGCCTCACAGAGCTTGAACAACTGCTGCAAGGATGCATCCGGGTGCACGCCGATATGCAGCATCGCCTGGACCGTGCCGTGGCAAAATGCCATTGTATCCTGGGACTGTGATGCCGGGAGCTCTGTTATCAGACTAAAATCCGCTTTTTGCCAGTTCTTGGCTGTCAGGAGCGTATCGAGCTGAAGATGCTGAATGGATCGCGGCGCACCGGCATTGATCCGTTTGCCTTTCAGCGCATCCAGCGCAGCAATACGGGCGTCACCGCGCACAACCAGGGTGATGGGAACATCATAAAGCGGGACAAGCGCGCGCAGATTGGCGTAGCTGATATCGAGAAATTCGAAATAACCGGTCTTGTTGATGGCATCGTGCAGCATGCGCGAATCGATCAGACCGATATCCAGAGACCCTCCCTGAAGGTTGGTGAGATTATCGACATCGTCCGGCGCGGGAACGACTTTACAGTTCAGATCGTCGGCGTGGCTGTTTATCACCCGGCAAACCATACGGCCGGCAAAATGCGAAAATGTTCCGGTTTCACCGGTGCCCAGCAGAATATCGAAGGCCTGGGCGGAAAACGGTAACAACACAATCATCAGAACGACGGGTATGATGGCAATGCCGGGGGCGCATTTGAAAAACCGGATGTAAGAGATGGCGTCTGTTCGTTTGTTGGAAATCATGCTTTCCTCCTTCTTGGCATCCTCATCATCGTGATATAGATCCGTACGATAACAAGGCCGAATCATCTCAAGAAGTACGATCTTCAAGTTCAACAGCACAGTTATAAACACAATCAAACTACGGTATCAGGCGACGCGACGGGCCAACCAAACGGACCAGTTGCCCTTGCAAGGTTGCATTTTCAACCGGGCTGTCAATTGCAGTCGCAAAGAGGATGGTTACAGGCTTATTCCAGTATATTTCGCAACCGTAACACCGAACAGCTGGCGTTGTCTGAGACTCTTTGAGAGCAGGACCCGCTGAAAACTTCGTTAACAAGATCCCGGCGATTATGGTAGACGATGATCAGGTCTGCTTCCCAATTGTCTGCCGCTTTTATGATCTCTTCCCAGTTCTTACCGGTTCTGATTCGGTATGATACGGATTCAGCGCAATTGTCCTTGATAAATTTCTCCACAGACGCTTTGAATCGTTCCGTCGCCTGCTGGCGCACATCTTCGGGAATATACGATGCAACGATCGGCATCCCGAAACCCGGCATAACGCTGACCAGCCTCATTTCGGCACCGCTCAGTTTGACAAGCGCTTCGGCCTTCTGATAAACAGCCGCAGCCGTCTCTGGATAGTCCACATCTACGGGGACAAGTATTTTTTTAAACATAATCAGCTCCACAATGGCCAATTGGATAAATGTAAATAACCGGTAACGTTTTTATCAGGCGGCTACAGCGGCAGGTGCGCCCATCTTTCTTTTGCGGCCGCGCTGCACAAACCAGACAAAAACGTACAGCACCAGCGCCGGAATCATCATCAGCTCCTTCGGCGGCCTGCTGGAAGGCATCTGGATGCTCAGAAGCTCCTGGTCAAAATCAATGCCGGCTTTTTCGGCCGGACTGGAAAAAACCACATTGTCGATCAGGATTTTGCCATCTTCGTCGCGGGTTTCGAGCCCGATGGCCTCCAATCTTTCTGGGCCGGTCTTCTCTTCTCCCACCGGCAGCATCACCGTCTTGGTGAATTCACTCCCGTCAAATTTTTCCCCTTTCAGCACGATGATCACACGGTCACCGGGCTTCATATCGCCAACCACCTGCACCAGGTTGGCTGCCGGTTCGTTGATAAGCGGGGGAAAAACCATGTCCCACCAGAACCCGGGCCGGAACAGCGTAAAAGCGACCAGCAGCAGCACGGCCGTTTCCCAGATGCGGCTTTTGGTAAGGAAATAGCCCTGGGTGGCAGCGGCAAAAGCCAGCATGGCGGCAACAGCAGCTGTAATGATAACCACAAGGTGAAACCAGTTGGCGACATCGATGATCAGCAGCTGGGTATTGAAGATGAACATGAACGGCAGAACCGCTGTCCGAATGTCATAGGTGAAGCCCTGGATACCGGTGCGAATCGGATCGCCGCCGGATATGCCGGCGGCCGCAAACGCCGCCAGCCCCACCGGCGGCGTGTCGTCGGCCAGGATGCCGAAGTAAAAGACGAACAGATGCACGGCAATCAGGGGCACGATCAGTCCGTTCTGGGCACCCAGGTCGACAATGACCGGCGCCATCAGGGTGGAAACCACGATGTAGTTGGCGGTGGTCGGCAGCCCCATCCCCAGAATCAGGCTGATAATGGCGGTAAACAGCAGGATCAGAATCAAATTACCACCGGAGATGAACTCGACAAATTCCGTCATAACCAGCCCGATGCCGGTCAGGGTCACCGTTCCGACGACGATACCGGCCGCCGATGTGGCCACACCGATACCGATCATATTCTTGGCGCCGTTGACACAGCCGGTGATCAGCTCCTCAAAACCACGCTTGTAAGAGAATTGGGCCCCCTTCGTCTTGCGGATAATACCCTTTAACGGCCACTGCGTGATCACAATAATGATCAGCAATAGGGTCGCATAGAAAGCTGACAGTGACGGCGAGAGCCGTTCCACCACCAGACACCACATCAGTACCACGATCGGCAGAAGGAAGTGGTACCCGGCCTGGGCCGTAATACCCAGCGGTGGCAGTTCATTGATCTCGTGGCCCGTATCCAGCTCCGGTACCCTGCAGGCAAATACGAGCAGCAGGAGGTAGGCAACCAGCAGCAGGACCGTGACAATATAAAGGGTTGCCTCGCCGGCAACGGTTTTGATCCAACCGATGCCATAATAGGTAATCCCGGCCATGATGATCATGAACAGAAACGCCATCACAAATCCGAGAACTTTCTGGGCCATTGTCTTGGTCACCAACTTTTCCATCCCCTTCAGCCCCATTTTACAGGCTTCAAGGTGAACGATGTAGACCAGGGCAACATAGGAAATAATGGCCGGCAAAAATGCGTGCTTGATGACCTCCACATAGGTGATGCCCACATACTCGACCATCAAAAATGCAGCCGCGCCCATAACCGGCGGCATCAGCTGGCCGTTGGTCGAACAGGCCACCTCCACCGCCCCGGCTTTTTCCGCGCTAAACCCCACTTTTTTCATTAGCGGAATCGTAAAAGTGCCGGTGGTGACCACGTTGGCGATGGATGATCCGGAAACCAGGCCGGTCAATCCGGAAGATACGACCGCTGCTTTGGCCGGGCCGCCCCGCATATGGCCCAGCCCGGCAAAAGCGGTGCGGATGAAATAATTGCCGGCGCCGGCCGATTCGAGCAGCGCGCCGAACAGCACGAACATGAAGACCATGCCGGTTGAAACACCGAGGGCCACGCCAAATACACCCTCGGTCGACAGCCAGTAATGGGACATCCCCTTGGACAGGCTGGCGCCCTTGTGCGCGATCACAGACGGCATGTAAGAACCGAAAAAAGTGTAAATGATAAATACGGTGGCAACCACCATCAGCGGTGGTCCGAGCGCCCGGCGGGTTGCTTCCAGCAGCAGAACCAGGCCGATAGCAGCGACGATCAGATCCATCTGGGTCGGATCGCCGGGACGGTCCGATAACGCACTGTAAAAAATAAAGAGATAGGCCGCGCAAAAAGCCGCGATCAGCCCCACGATCCAATCCTGAACCGGAATATAGTCTCGTGGTGATGATTTAAAACTGGGATAGGCCGTATAGGACAGAAAAATGGCGAAAGCCAGATGAATGGCCCGGGCCTCGGTCGAGTTGAAAACCAGAATATTAAAGATAAATGGCAGGGGAGATGCATACCAGAGCTGAAACAGCGTCCATGCCAACGGCACGTAAAACAGAATTTTTTTCGGAATCTCGCCGGTTGGATTACGGGCTCCCGTATCCACCTCGGCAATCATCTCCTGAAGCTGCTCTTTGGATTTCAGGCTATCTGTCGATTCGGTCATGGCGATGCTTCCTTGTGTGAGGTTGGTGATTGATCCGTTTGGCGAGTTTCAGACACGGAAATCATGTTGAAAGTACTCCGCTGTATCACCAATGGCAGGATAGGAGATTATTCCGGTCAAAAATTCTACGTATCGATGTTCGCCGTTTTGGTTGGCATTTTCAGCCGGCGGTCTGTCAATGCAGTCGCAGTGATGACCGACTTTGACGCAGAATTTAGCACCCGTGGTCAGAGTGCGCCGTTTTTGCGGCGCACCCTGCAAGTCCATTGGTGATTACATCAAACCGGCTTCCTTGTAGTATTTCACTGCACCTTTGTGCAGCGGAGCAGAAAGTCCGTCTTTGATCATCTCTTCTTTTTTCAGGTTCGCGAAAGCCGGATGAAGTTTTTGGAATTGGTCAAAGTTTTCGAAAACCGCCTTGACAACATTGTAAATGACATCTTCAGAAACCTCACAGGAGGTTACAAAGGTTGCACCCACACCAAACGTTTGGGTATCCGCATCGGTACCCCGATACATACCCCCGGGTATGGTTGCCATCCGGTAGTAGTCGTTTTTCATCACGAGCGCGTCGATTTTGGGACCAGTGACATTCACCAGGACCGAGTCACAGGAGGTGGTTGCCTCTTTGATCGATCCGCTGGGGTGCCCCACGGTAAATACCATGGCATCGACCTTGTTGTCGCACAGGGCACTGGACTGCTCGGCGGATTTTAACTCGGATGCCAGTTTAAAATCATCCTTGGTCCAGCCGTACGCATTCATGACCACTTCCATCGTACCGCGCTGGCCGGAGCCGGGATTGCCGATGTTGACGCGTTTACCCTTGAGGTCTTGGAAGTTCTTGATGCCGGCATCTGCGCGGGCGACGACCGTAAACGGTTCCGGGTGAACTGAAAATACGGCCCGCAGGCACTTGTTCGGCCCTTTCTCTGCGAACTTGTCGGTGCCGTTATACGCATGGTACTGCCAGTCGGACTGGGCAACCCCCATGTCCAGCTCGCCCGCAGCGATGGTGTTCAGGTTATAAACGGAGCCGCCGGTGCTTTCAACCGAGCAGCGGATACCGTGTTCTTTCCTGCCTTTATTGACCAGACGGCAGATGGCACCGCCGGTGGGATAATAAACGCCCGTTACGCCGCCGGTACCGATGGTGACGAAAGTTTGATCCGCCGCCTGTGCCGGTGCAGCACTCATGAACAGAACCAGCCCGAAAAATACGGCTACGCCGATGACGAATGTCTTTTTCATTTGAGCCTCCTTAAATTGAGAATTAATGTTTCCGGTTGTATCGGCCAGTGAAAACGACTTGGTTAATCAGTGCAATTGATTGCTCAAATTATATGTCTGTAGTATTGGCGACTTCCCGAATCGTTGCTAACCAAAATAATTATCCGGGCAGACCCATTTAATGAACTATCCAAGTGTTCTCTCATTGTCAAGTATATACCCGGAATTTAGTGAATGAATATTATTTACTTAAATATGGTTTCAGTTTTGAAGCCGTGTTAGAGCAGTTGTCATAAATACGTTCCGATTGAATTTGATTACCAACTGTGTAGGGTCGGGTTTTAAACCCGCCCACAAAGCTTTGCGATAAACACACCAGATTATAACGGAATATAATTCTGAAAATCACTATAGTGCACGAATCAGAAAACAGATCTCAAAAAACGACCCATATCAAAACGTTATTCTGACAAACACGCTACAAAGTAAGACAGGGCATTTGCGACCCTCGCAGGCGCCGCGGACATGAGAACAGCTGACCAGTTGGTCAGCTGTTCTTCAAGTTACGATATCTTTTCGGGTATGGCATTTTCCGATGAAGATGAAAGGGTGGAATCGGACACTTACACACAACTGCACTGAGGGGGGCGTTCACTCCGAATGCATCTACAGATTTATCCCAACGCTACATCAGGCCCGCTTCTTTATAGTATTTCAAAGCGCCTGGATGGATCGGTGCGGAAAGCCCTTCGAGCATGTTTTCTTTGGTTAAATTCGAATATGCCGGATGAAGCAGCTTGAAGGATTCGAAGTTTTCGAACACCTCTTTGGTAATGGCGTAGACGACATCATCGGGCACCTGGGCGGATGTGACAAAAGTTGCTTTGACACCGAATGTGTCCACATCGGATGAATTCTGGGCACCCGGGTACAGGTTGATCGGAACTTTGGCTTTGGCATAGTAAGGGTATTTGGCAAGCAGATCTTCCACACCGGTAATTTCCGCAAAGCGGACCTTGCGGGCGCCGGTGGTGGCTTCTTTGATGGCGCCGCTGGGATGGCCGACCGTATAGAAGAAGGCATCGATTCGGCCGTCCTGGAGCAATCCGGGCGCTTCGGCCGGCTTAATACCTTCCGAAATCATATCCTTTTTGTAATCGATCCCCACCGCTTCCAGCGCGTCGATTGAATTTTGACGCTGACCGGAGCCCGGGTTTCCGATATTGACGCGTTTGCCTTTCAGATCTTTGATGCTGTTGATGTTCGCATCCACGGCAGCCACCAGCGTAATCGACTCGGGGTGAACGCTGAATACCGCTCTCAGATCTTTCTGGGGACCTTTGTCTTTCCATTCCGCCAGGCCGTTGACGGCCTGATACTGACGGTCGGACTGCACAACTCCGAATTGGAGGTCGCCGGACATAACCGCATTCACATTGAACACCGAACCGTCGGTTGACTCGATGGTGCAGCGGATACCGTGAACATCCCTTTTCTGATTAACGATTTTGGCAATGGCCCCGCCGGTGGGGTAGTAGACCCCGGTAATGCCGCCGGTCCCGATGGTCACAAAGGTGGTCTTCGGTTCGGCTGGCGCTTTGGTGGCGGACTTTTCATCAGAAGGACCACATCCCATCACAAGGGAAAAACCGAAAGCCAGAGCCCCTGCCAGAATGAGTCCCTTTTTCATATAGACCTCCTTTATGATAACTTTTGACACCAATTACCACTTCAGCTTCAGATCACAGGGGGGGCAAGTAAAGAGTCCGGGTCCAGAGGACCCGGCTTTGTTTTCACTCCGTAGGGGTGGCGGTCACTTACAGACGTCCACTGGAATAATGGGCACGCAGTGAAGCTTTAGCGCTCATGGTGGAAAATTGGGCACGTAGTGAAGCTTCAGCGCTATATTGGGTATCAAAAGCGGTTATTGTCTGGAGTTTAATAATTGATTAAACTGGATAATCACAAAAAGATCTCATCCTTTTAAACCCATTCTTCCATCGTTAGCGCTAAAGCTTCACTGCGTGCCCAATATTCCATCTTTCCACAGCATTCGTCTACGGCATAGCCATTGATCTCTGACCTGGCCCACAGGATCAGGTTTTTGATTCTAATAAATGCAGTTTAGAAAATTATCGTCTATCACTTGAATCACCTACCAGAATAAAAATCCGAATGCAATATTTTTATAAACCGGTATCAGAAAACGGTGTGGCAATTTAAATACCTTAAAATATTGTAAATATCAAATTTTATACCACGGGCGCATAGATAAGATGATGGTGTCGGTGACGTTGGCCGAATATTTAAGCGTCCCCCCACGCCCATCATAGGGGCGGGAATCTCTGCGGCGCTGCATCAATCGTTGCGGGCAATGGGCCTGCTAACCCGGTCCAAACGTCTTTGCCAGGGTCCGGTATTGGTGAGCTTCGGATGCACGCCCTCTTTTCAGGCAGCCGTTGGCATAAATACGGCATTTATGGTTCAAGATTTTAACGGCAGCCTTTCGCTGGTCTTCATTCAGGCTGCGGCGGTGCAGCAGGTTTGCCAGAGATTGAATGCGGTATCTATCCAATGAGGGTTGCCTGGAAAGCTGATCGGCATGGCCGCCGCGTTTGACAATCAGCGGCATGTCGATGAGATATACCGGTATCTTGCAGCTTATCCGCAGCCACAGATCGTAGTCTTCACAGGCCGGCAATTCTTCGTCGAATAGGCCGTAGCGATGGAACACCTGCGGCCGCATCATCACCGCCGAAGGGCTCACCAGGCACAATTCAAGGGAAGGCTCGAAGATATCACCCGATGGTTTGCGGTGCCTTTTCCCGGGATTGACCCGCGCGGCATTGCGGATCCAGATTTCTTCGGTCTGGCAAATTTCTACCGCCGGGTGTTGGCGAAAAAATTCAACCTGAACCGCCAGCTTTTGCGGCAACCAGTAGTCGTCCGAGTCCAGCAATGCGATCAAATCTCCCCTGGCCGCGGCAATGCCACGATTGCGGGCGGCGCTCACACCGCGGTTGGGCTGCGTTACCACTTTTAAACGCTGGCCGTAGGCGGATAGAATCGAACCGGTATCGTCGGTCGATCCGTCGTCCACAACGATCAATTCAAAGTTACGATAGTCCTGTTCCAGAACCGAATCAAGCGCCTCCCGCACGACCCACCCGCGGTTGAAGGTGGGGATGATAACGCTTATTTTGGGATTTTGATCCATAATTTATTCCAGATCTCGTGTTACATGTGACCGCATAAGTGCCTAATGTGAGCTAAAGTGCACTAAAGTGCCTAAAGTTAAGGAGTCGCTTCGCTCTATCTTTTTCTACCTGGTACCTTACATCTGGAATGCAAAATTTAATTAGACAGGATTCCTCGATCCAATATCTAATATCAAATATCCAAAATCAAGGCGATCGCATATCCAGTAACAAGCACCCAGCATCCGGCACCCAGTATCAAGTATCCAGGATCACGTATCCGGTTTTACGCCATCCGCTCAATCTCGGACATCTTTTCTGCCAGTCTATTTTTTGATACCGGCAGGGCTGTTTTGAACTCCTGGGCGAACAGGGAAACCTTGTATTCTTCGATCAGCCAGAAGAATTCTTCGACCGCCCGTCGCTTATCGTCTGAAACGCTCGCCGATAAATTTTTTAGCATGGCATCCAGTGCAGCGCTGAACCGTTTTACTTCCTGGGCTTTTTGCCGGTCTTTATCGAAATTGGCTGCAGCCCTTTCTGCGCGAATAGCAATTGCCCGGATGTAACGGGGCAGATGATTGATCCTTTCAGAATCATACAACTTGATAAAATGCGGTGGCGCAATGCCGGATATTTGTTTTCTCAGACGCCTGAAGTACTTGATGAGAGCAGCGTTGCCGGAATTGGCATTTTCGAGGGTTGCAAGGATGTTGCCGGTGACCCGGGCTGCCTCCAGGATGGGGGTGGCCGATTCGATGAATGATCGGCCGCAGGGTAATATCTGCGGACCGGCGATATTCGCATGGGTGTCGAAATCTGTCTTTGTCCGAATATTTTTCTTGAATAGTTTTTCGACCACCGCATCGTATAGAATCGATTCAAATTTTTGCGAGCCGCCAAAGTAGCGGGTCGCCTGCAACCCAGGGCCGGTTAAAGTCAAATTTTTTCTTAAGTATTTCAGGTCTTTTGCAAACTTCAGCATATACAGACCGGCAACCCCTTCGCGGTGGGCAGACACAGACCGGCCGCGACGGTTGAACAACTTCAGGTCGATACGCCGGCCGGCCTGCTCTGCGACCTGCAGCCCCGGATAAACGGTCCAACGGACAACGCCTTTGCATTTGACATCCACGCTTTCAGGCAGGTCTCCAAAGTCCCAGCCGGTGATGCCGGTCTTTTCCCAGCGTTGCTTAACATCCGCCAGCAGACTGTCATCCGGAAGGATGGCCGCATCCCGGGACAGGATTGTTTTATCCCGGGCGCTGCGTATCTCTTTGCCGTCCGGACCGGTAATGCTAATCCGCATCTTCAGGTGATCCGGCAGCGCGTCTGGATCCCAGGCCGATGCCGGAATGTCGACTCCGAATCTTTTGCGGAGCATCCGGCCCAGTGTCGTGATCAGCCTGCCCCGGGGCTGAGGCAGGTGGGCCAGTAATTCATCAACCGTGCCGGCTATCGGAACCAGATGTTTGCGGTACTTTTTGGGCAGACCTTTGATCAGGGCCGTAATCTTCTCCTTGAGCAGTCCCGGCACCAGCCAGTCGGTTTCATCGGCCGGCACCCCGGCTGCTGCAGCAGCTGGGATATGCAGGCTGACACCGTCTGCGGGGCCGCCGGGATCGAAGGTATAGCTGCATTTGAATGTATCATTGCCCAATTGCAGACCGCCGGGGTACTGAGACCCAAGATCTTCGGCCGGATGGTAGTGCAGCAGGTCTTCAGCGGTCATTTTTAAAAACGCGTCGCCGCCTTTTTCTTTCAGCCGTTTTCGCAATGTCTGCATATCATAAACAATGCCGAGCCGGTCACTGTAAAACCGGGTCAATGCATCCTCGCCTACCAGCAAATCACGTCGTCGGATGCGGTCCTCCATATCGCGGATATCGTCAATGCGGCTCAGATTGAATGTCACGAACCCGGGAGGCTGTTTCAAATCCCCGGCTACCAGGGCACTGCGAATAAAAATATCGCCGGCCTCCTGTGGATTGATGCGGCCATAGGCAACTTTGCGCTCCGTCACGATTACAAGCCCAAACAGACTGACCTGCTCGGCCGCCACAACCTGTTCGCGATTGCGCTCCCAGTGCGGATTCGAATAGGTTCTCCGGCACAGCGCGCCCCCGAGTGTTTCCAACCACTCCGGTTGGATGCGGGCGGCCATGCGGGCAAACAGGCGCGAGGTCTCCACCATTTCGGCGGCGACGATCCAGTCACCGGCACGGTTGAAAAGCGCCGAACCTGGAAATATCATGGCTTCGCGCCCTTTGGCGGCCTTGAAAAGGTTCTTGTCCTTTTTAACCGCAATACTGGAAAGAAAGCCACAGCTGATAGCCTGATGCACGGCCGCAAAACGTTCGTGTTCATCGGCAAAGCTGCGTTGCGCACAGCTCAGGCCGTTTTCACGCAGAATCTCGTCGATCTGTTGATGGATGTCACGCCATTCGCGCATTCTGCGGTAAGACAGGAAATGGGCCTTACAGTATTTTTTCATCTGGTTTTGTGATTTAACCTTTTTCCATTTATCCTGGTATTGATTCCAGATATTGAGCAACGTCAAAAAATCCGAGTCCCGGTCTTGAAACGGTGCGTGCATTGCATCGGCCGCTGCGGCCTTTTCGGCCGGCCGTTCGCGCGGATCCTGAATACTCAACGCCGCCGCAATGACGCTAAGCTCTGAAAGGCAGCCGCGCCGATGGGCTTCGATCAATATCCTGGCAAGTCTGGGATCGAGGGGTATTCTGGCCATCAATTGACCGGTCGCCGTCAAATGCTGCCGCGCACTGTTGCCGGCCTTGCGCCGGTCTTTTTTTTCTGCAATCGCGCCGAGTTCTTTCAACACCTCGAAGCCATCCTGAATACTTCTGGGGGCCGGTTTGTCGACAAACGGAAAGTCGGCCACGTCACCGAGCCGCAGGGAAATCATGCGCAGGACGACTTCGGCCAGATTGGACCGCAGGATTTCCGGAGGTGTGTACAAAGGCCGCGCCTGGTAATCTTCCTGCGTGTAGAGCCGTATGCAGACACCGTTTTCCACCCGGCCGCAGCGTCCCATGCGTTGATCGGCACTGCTGCGCGAAATCGCCACGACCGGCATGGCGGTGGTGCGGGAGCGGGGGTTGTACCGGGGTATGCGCGCCAATCCCGTATCGATCACGTATTTGATGCCGGGAATGGTCAGCGAAGTTTCGGCAACGTTAGTGGATACGATGATCTTGCGGCCTGCAGGCCGGGCGTAAACCCTTGCCTGATCAGCAGCCGACAGCCGTGCATACAGTGGCAGTATGGTTGTGCCCGGGTAGCTGCGCCCCGCCAGCAGTTCACAGGTTTCGCGGATATCCTGCTCGGTGGGCATGAATATGAGGATGTCGCCGCGGGCCTTTTCCCGATCAAGCGTGTTCACTGCCTGCACCGCCTGCTCAACATGGGTCAAATCACCATTGTCCGTGTTGGCGTCTATTTGTCCGTCTGCAAGGTATGACACTTCGACCGGGAACATTCGACCGGATACTTCGATAACCGGTGCATTGCCAAAGGCATCCGAAAATTTCCGGGTATCGATCGTGGCTGAGGTGATAATGAGTTTTAAATCATTGCGGCGCGTCAGCAATGTTTTCAGGATTCCCAGCACAAAATCGATGTTCAGACTGCGTTCATGGGCCTCATCGACGATGATCGTATCATACTGGTCCAGATAGCGGTCGCTCTGGGCTTCGGCCAGCAGGATGCCGTCGGTCATGATCTTGATATAGGACTCCGGCCGGCTGCGGTCCCTAAAACGGATCTTGTAGCCCACCGACTCGCCCAGCGGCACGTCCAGTTCTGCGGCAATCCGGCGGGCTACCATGGTGGCGGTGATTCGACGGGGCTGGGTACAGCCGATGAAGCCATCGATGCCCCTCCCGGCAGCCAGACAGTATTTGGGTATCTGGGTGGTCTTGCCGGATCCCGTCTCACCGGCTATGATTACCACCGGATGCGCTGCGATGGCCTGAATGATGTCTTTTTTGCAGGCCGTGATCGGCAGGGTTTCATTGGTGGTAACCACCGGTTTTTTCAGGATTCGGTCCTGTCTGCGGGCCATGGAAGCACGAACACTGATTTCGAGTGCTTCAATTTCCCGGGCCAGCTTATCTGCGGTCATTTGCCCGGATCGTTGCAGCTGCCATAATCGGCGGCGCAAACCGAAACGTTCACGGCCCATTGTCCGCGGCAGCATTTTGTGAAGTTTTTCGAGCGATTTCTTTTTCATCACAGAAAAATGGTATGGGTCGTCGAAAGCAGGTCGGGCTGATCCGCCACCGGTGGAAAATCCGACAATTCCATCCGGAAAACACTTTTGCCAGAAGATCCCTTCAAAGGCAAGCCCCTTACCTGACCAAAATAATAATTGAAAATACAACAAAGCCGCCCTATTATCAATGCAACCGATACCGATGTATTATAGTAGTTGTCAAAAATGTGTTCCGTTATCGGAACGTTATTCTGACAAACGCTCTAATCCAACAGATATCCGGTATCAAAATGTCTAAAGCCTGACCAGACCGAGTAAACTGACTTAACCGATTACGGAGGTTTGCAACATGAAATTTGTCATCATCGGCGGTGATGCGGCCGGCATGAGTGCGGCCAGCAAGGCCAAACGCAGAATGCCGGAAATGGAGGTTACCGTTCTTGAAAAAACCGCGGACGTGTCTTACAGCGCCTGAGGCATTCCCTATAACATTGCCGACCCCCGGAGGGGTGTCGAAGACCTGGTTGTTCGCAAGGCAGAGGTATTCCGGACTAAACAGGGAATTGATCTGCTCACCAGCCATGCGGTCGATCAAATCGACCGCAGTGCCGGGAAGGTTGCCGGAACCACGGGTGACGGCCGGCCTTTTGAATTTTCATACGATCGTCTTCTGATTGCCAGCGGTGCAGCGCCGGTCATGCCCGATCTGCCCGGCTTTGATCTGGCGGGTGTGACCGCTGTCAAAAACCTTCAGGATGCCCGCCGGATAAAAACACAACTGCAGAACCCACGGATCAAAAATGTCGTCATCATCGGCATGGGCTATATCGCCCTGGAGATGTGCGAGGCCCTGCGCGCTCTCGGCCTGGCAGTGGATATGGTAAAGCCGCGCCCGGTTTTTCTGCCCTGGCTGGAAGAAGCCATGGCCGCAAAAGTGAGAGAAGAAGTCGAGGCCAACGGCGTCGGTGTGCATGCCGGACACAAAGTACACCGGATTGAACAGCACAACGGCCGCCTTAAGGTGGTTTGCGACGGTCTGTCACTGGATGCCGATATGGCGCTGGTGGGCATCGGCGTGACACCCAACAGCGATGTTGCCGAAAGATCAGGGCTGGCCCTCGGAGTTCAAAAATCGATTGCCGTGGACCGTTCGCTGCGCACATCCGATGAAAACATTTACGCCGCCGGCGATTGCGCCGACGCCTATCATGTTGTCACCGGCAAAAAAACATGGATACCGCTGGCATTGCGGGCCAACCGGGCCGGCTGGGCCGCAGCCGACAACGTGTGCGGTATTCCGGCACAGCTTCAGGGTGTGGCCGGAACATCCGTTTTCAGGGTGTTCGACATGCAGGTCGCCAGTACCGGTCTGAACGAGAAAAACGCTGCAGAAGCCGGCTTCGATCCGGTGTCAAATATGATAAAAAGCGCCTCAAGGGCCCATTCCTACGGTAGCTCGCAACCCATCTGGGTCAATATGATAGCCGATCGAAAAACCGGCAGATTGCTGGGAACACAGATCATCGGCAAAGATGGCGTCGCCCACCGCATCAATGCCGCGGTCGTGGCCCTGCATGCGGGAATGACCGTGGAACAATTCAGCCAGACCGATCTGGGTTATGCCCCACCCTTCGGACCGACATGGGATCCATGCCTGACCGCGGCCATGCAACTGTTGAAGAAGTTATAGCCACGAATTTTAAGTACAGACGTTCATACCAACAATCTTTGTTTCTATTGAATTATCATTCCTGATCGGTGCTCTGATAAAGGTGACATCTACAAAATTTGGTTGTTAAATAAATCAGGAGTCGGGGAGTTTTTCCATCTACGCCTTATAGATAGCGGAATGAATGATCGGCAGCGTAGGCGTGCACTGTTTGAATGCATTAGGGAGCGTTACGAAAGAACAGCGCGACTGTAAGGCTACCCAAACCTGTTACCAATTTTTGCTTATGATCTAATTATCTGTAAATATAAACAATATACTGTTCTTTCGTTACGGTCCCTTATGCATAGGCTGAAGTCGCCGATTATTCATGCAGCGGACAGATGTTGAAAAACTCCCCGATCCCTTAAATAAATATCTACATTCTGGGTTTATATCATTATAGATAATGATCCATTGTCAATCGCCCACAAAAGACAAACACTTTTATATTTTTTATAATTCGTGAAAATTCGTGTAAATTTGTGGCTATTAAAAACCCAAGACATCCGGTATTGTTTCCAGGTTAAATGGAGGACAGAATGAAAAGTTTCCGCAAAGAACTATGGTTCGAGGTACCCACGCGCAGGGCATTTATCAATATCACCCCTCAGGTGGAAGATTGCCTCCGGGAAAGTGGCATCAGAGAAGGCCTCATACTCTGCAATGCGATGCACATCACCGCCTCGGTTTTCATAAACGACGATGAATCCGGATTGCATCATGACTATGACGTGTGGCTCGAAAGGATCGCCCCGCATGCGCCCGTATCGCAGTACCGGCATAATGTGGGCGAGGATAATGCCGACGCTCACATGAAAAGACAGGTCATGGGCAGAGAAGTTGTCGTAGCGGTTACGGGCGGCAAACTCGATTTCGGTACCTGGGAGCGGATCTTTTACGGTGAATTCGACGGCCGCCGCCGCAAGCGGGTGCTGGTGAAGATAATCGGAGAGTAGAAATAGGCGGTTTCGGTTTTCAGGGGTCAGCAGCCGTAATTAATACAAATATTAATAGCCACGAATTTTCACGAATTACACGAATTAGATGAGCAGTCGGGAAGTTTTTCCAACAACGCCTTGTGAATAGCGGAATGAATGATCGGCAGCGTAAGCGTGCACTGTCTGAATGCATTAGGGAACGTTAAGAAAGAACAGCGCCGTAACACGGTTGATCACGATTGCGCATAGTTGCCGAGTACCACCGAACCCTTTGTAATAATAATTGATTTTCTGTTCTTTCTTTACGAGCCCTTATGTATGAGTTTGCACGCTGAAGTCGCCGATTATTCATGCAGCGGCTCAACGCCGTAAAACACCCCGACCCCTGAATTAGATAAGTATACGCACCCCTTCGAATATAACAACCCGAAGATCCTATATCGACAATCCAATTTCATACCAATCGGCTAGATAATAATTTAATTGCCATTTATAATAATTTATGGCTTAAATAAAGCAACTTCGGCGACAAATTTACTCAGTCTGGCGGGCCAATGGGGGTGCTCCTGCGGCATTTTAGGCGCCCGGCTAAAAGATGTCCCTGAATGCGGATTGACGTCGACACCATCCCCCGCATATGTGAAAATTCAAGTTGACCTTAACACTTAATTTGGGGATGCACCATGCCCTTAGCAAAAGAAAACAAGTACCTTTTAAAAGCCATTGAGGCATTTAAACGCCGCCTGATTGTGGTTTCCCCGGAATATAAAATTCTGGCCGCCCACTGTCCTGTGGATGAATTTCAATCCGAGGATATTGTCGGACACACCTGCCACAAAATCCTTTACGACCGTAATATACCGTGTGAAACGTGTGCGGTCAAGGTATCGCTTGAGACCGGAAAACCGGCCCTGCGACCCAAGACCGAAAGTGCGGCTGATCTGGAAACCATGCCCTGTTTTTATGCCTACCCGATTTTCGAAGAAGGCAACATCGATGCCCTGGTCAGCCTCGATTTCGACCTGCCCACCCGCGGTGAGATCGAGCGCAAATTGCAACGCTCCAATGCCTTGCTGCGCAACCTTATCCTGAGTGCGGTGGACGGCGTTATAGCCGCCGACAAAACCGGTAAAATCCTGATATTCAACGATACGGCGGCCGAAGTATTCGGCTACAGTGTGGAAGAAGCCCTGACCGAGTTAAGTATCCGCGACATTTATCCGGACAAAAAAGAGCACGCGGTGATGAAAATGCTGCGCGGTGAAGAATACGGCGGACGCGGCAAACTGCGTGCCTACCAGGTAGATGTACTGCACAAAGACGGTCAGCGGATTCCGATCAGTCTCAATGCCGCCATTGTCTATGAGGGTAATGTCGAAGTCGCCACGATTGGATTCTTCCATGACATGCGTGAAACCCTGAGGATAGAAGCCGAACTGGAGAAAACCCGGGTGCAACTTTTGCAGGCTGAAAAAATGGCCTCTCTGGGCAAGCTGGCCGCCGGCGTGGCGCACCAGTTGAACAACCCGTTGGCCGGCATCACCCTGTTCACCAAGCTGGTCCTGGAAGAGTATGAGCTGGAAGAAGCTGCCCGGGAAGATCTTTGCCGGGTTGTAAACGATGCGCAACGCTGCCGCGATACGGTCAAAGAACTTCTGGAATTTACGCGTCAGACACGCTATTTTATGCAGCCGCATGATATCAACCGGGCCATTGAACGCACGCTTTTTTTACTGGAAAGCCAGTCCCTGTTTCAAAACATCACCGTTGTAAAAGACCTGGCCGATTCGCTACCCACCGTATTTTGTGACATCCAGCAAATGAATCATCTGTTCATGAACATCATCCTGAATGCCGCCCAGGCCATGGAAGGCAAAGGCACCCTGACCCTGAAAACCGAGCGCGAAGCGGACGAAGAAAAAGCCCGCATTGAAATCTCGGATACCGGTCCGGGTATCGACAAAGCAATTCTTCCCCACATCTTCGAACCGTTTTATACCACCAAAGAAGAAGGTGAAGGCACCGGGTTGGGACTCAGCCTGGTGTACGGCATCGTGGAAAATCACGGTGGCCACATAAAAGCAGTCAACAACGTCGAAAAAGGTTCTACATTTGTTATCCGCCTGCCCCTGACCCGCAAGAGCAACGGAGGAAATACCTTTGAAGGCTAATGCAGAAACGATCAGTACCCTGGTAGTAGACGATGAAATGGACATCCGGGAAGGATCCGAACGCATATTGAGACGCATGGGTTTTACGGTTTACAAAGCCTCGCGCGGGGATGAAGCGCTCGACGCGCTTAAAAAAGAAGATATTGCCATCGTCTTTCTTGACCTTAAAATGCCCGGCATGGACGGCATGGAGGTGCTGCAGCATATCCACGAAATGGACCGGGATATACTGGTCATCGTCATCACCGGTTATGCCACGGTCGAAACGGCGATCCAGGCCATGAAACGGGGTGCCTATGATTTTATTCCCAAACCGTTTGAGCCGGACCAGATGCGCATGGTGGTCCGGCGGGCAGCGGAAAAAATCAGATTGACCCGTGAAGCAGCAGAACTGGCGGCGGAGAGAAAACGCACGCTGTTTGATCTTGACGCCGAGAAAAGCCGGATTCGAACGATCGTGGAATCCCTGCCGGACGGCGTGGTGGTAACCAATCCCAAGGGCCAGGTCGTGCTGTTGAATCCGGCGTTCCGCCAGCTTATGGATCTTGCCGAAGACACAAATCCCGGAAATCCGATCGAAGACTATATACCGGATGAGAATCTGTGCCGACTGATTCACGAAATCTCAGAAGGGTGCCACATTGACTTTGGCGATATCCCTGATCAGGAATTTGCGCTATCCAATGAAAAATTTCTTCTGGCGCGCTCTCAACCGGTCACCGGGGAAAAGAATGAATGCCTGGGTGCGGTGGTGAACATCGTTGATATTTCAACCATGAAAGTTCTCGATCGCCTCAAATCCGAATTCGTGGCCAAGGTATCCCATGAACTGCGGTCACCGCTGTCCACCATTCACGAACAACTGGCCATGGTGATCAATGACATCATGGGCAGTGCTCCCCAGCAGGATCAACACATGCTAACCCGCGCCAAGGAAAAAACCCAGGGCCTGATTTCAATGATCGGCGATCTTCTCGATCTTTCCCGGATCGAAGAAGGCATTATCTGTCACGAGCCCAAACCGGTTCGAATTGAAGACTTGCTGAAAGGTATCGTCGATTTCCTGGCCGTCCGGGCAGATTCAAAAAAGCAGTCATTGACACTCGAATTGCCCACCGAACCGCTACCGGTGCTCAGCGCCGATCCCCTTGCCCTGGAAAGTATTTTCGGCAACCTGATTACCAATGCCATCAACTACACCCCTGAGGGCGGTACCATCCGGGTGCTTGTGGATCGCGCCGGAATCAACGTCCGGGCCAAGGTTGTCGACAATGGTTTCGGTATCGACGAAAAGCACCTTGACAAAATCTTTGATCGCTTTTATCGGGTCAAAAATGATAACACCCGCTACATCACCGGCACCGGACTTGGACTGCCGATTGTAAAGGGCTTGCTGGAATCTTTGGGCGGTATGATCGAACTGGAAAGTACGCCGGGAGAAGGTTCGACTTTTACGATTCTACTGCCGACCTCAAGCCCGGGCGCTTGATTATTGCGCATTGCAATTTGCGGAAGTAAAGTATCTGCTGTGCTCCCGCCATTGAACGGAAATCTTCAGGCCTTGTCTCAAAGGTTAAAAGCGCGCAATCCTAATACGGCTATTCTTCCCGGCTGCATTTGTAACCCCGGGTGACTTCAATACGATCTGTAAGAAATGCCGTTATTACGTTTAAATAAAAGCTCATTTGTAAAAGCGGTGGCGACCCTTGTAACCAAAGACCGATATTTGAGGCGAATTGTTTCAAAATTCGGACCGCCGCCGTTGTGGAAGCGTGAGGAAGGCTTCAAGACATTGATCTATATCATTCTTGAGCAGCAGGTATCGCTTGCATCTGCAAAGGCGGCTTACGAAAAACTGTTGCAGAAAGCTGCATCCCTGACACCTGCCAGTTTTATAAAACTTTCCGATGCCGAATTAAAATTAATCGGATTCAGCCGGCAAAAAATGTCGTATGGCCGCAATCTGGCAGAAGCGGTTATGCACGGAAGCATCGATTTTTCAGCGTTATCCGGGCTCGGGGACAGTCAGGTAAAGGGGCAGTTGATGACCATAAAAGGCATCGGTGCCTGGACCGCCGATATTTACCTGCTGATGGCCCTCGGACGACCGGATATCTGGCCAAGCGGCGATCTTGCATTGGCACTGGCGGTTCAGAAACTAAAGGGACTATCCCGCCGGCCATCACCTGAAAAACTCACAACAATGAGTCTGAAATGGAAACCGTGGCGGGCTGTGGCGGCACGAATTCTGTGGCATTATTACTTGAGTGATCGAAAATAGAGCGTGCATTGCTTCAGAACACATTACGGGACATCACCATAATGGCCATCCCCGCCAGCATACAAAAAGTAAAAGTCCACCGACCCGCAGCCCATACGTCAAGATCGCAGCCAAGAATATAACCTGAACCGCTACATTTATTTTTTTTGTTTTTTCAATTCGTGTTAATTCGTGAAAATTCGTGGCCAAATATATTTTCCAGCCCTTACTCAGGCCCCATTCTTCAGCGCATTCAAAAATTCTTCGGGCGGCACCTGCATGCCGGTCCACAGGGCAAAAGTGCGCCGGGCCTGATAGGCCAGCGCCGGCAGGCCGTCGACAAAGCGGATGTCACGGGTTGCGGCCATGTTCTGCCAGAAATTTTCCCGACGTCCATAGTTCAAATCGAAAACCAGGCGGCAGTTGGGCAGATCGAGGGTGTTGACGATATCGGCCAGGTCCGGCGATTCGTCCGGGCTCGAGACCGATGTTGCATTGATGACGATGTCCACCGGAACAAGTGTGCTGGAAAGATCCGTCATCGGCAGTGCTTCACCGCCGAAGGTGTCCACCAGGCCGTTGACTTTTTGCCGGTCACGACCGGTAATATACACCCGTTCGGTGCGCAGCCAGTTGAGGATGAAGACAACGGCACGGGCAGCACCTCCGGTGCCGAACACGAGAGCCGTTTTGCCTTCGACTGCAAAATCGGCGTTGCCGAGGGCGTCCATTACTCCGATAGCATTGGTATTATAACCCTTTAATTTGTCGCCGTCGCGAACAATGGTATTGATGGCACCAATGATGTTCGCCCCTTCCGACAGTATGTCCAGAAAAGGAATAACGGCTTCTTTGTAAGGAACCGTGATATTGGCCCCGGCAATATGCAGTATCCTCAAGCTGTTCAGTGCCTGACCCAGATCATCCGGCCTGACCATAAACGGCACATAGGTCGCCTTGATCCCCTGCCGCTGAAGCACGGTGGAAAATATGCGCGGCGACTTGGATTGATAGGCCCGCTCGTCACTGAGGATGCAGTAGACTTTCATTTCTTTTAAGTTGAGCCAGTTTGGCCAGTTGAGCCGGTTGGGCCGGTTGGGCCCGCGGCACACTTTTAAGGAATACGTTCAGAGGTGTCGTCCCGCGTCAGCGGGGTTGGGCCAGCTGAGTCAATTGGATATATGTGTCGGTTGAACACGCTAATCGTAGACAGTATCAGGCGATACCATTGCAACAGAGACCGTTTTGCAGCTTTAAGAATTAATGCATTGATGAACAGCGAAGTATTGACGATCTCAAATGTTAAGTTTGTGTTCATCTATAAATGGTAGATTTTGGTTCAGGCTCCCGCTTCGCGGGATTAAACATCTGTTTTATTAACTGTCGGTGTTCATCAAGCCGCAGCCTTTTTGCAACCGGAGGCGTAGTGCGCTACGTCGAGGATTGCGAAAAGGCGAGAACGCCGGCCTGGGCCGAAAGATGCTATTTAGGGATGTACACAAGTTAAGGAAACATGTTGACCTCTGCCAGATCCTCACCCAGGTAAGCCCGCTCATTCTCGCCCAGAATACCAAGTGAAAGACAAATGATGGTCCACAGATGGACCGAGTGGTATTTGCCGCCGTAATGTTCTTTCATGTCATGGATCTGGGAATGGCAATTATGGCACGGGGTGATGCAATAGTCGGCCCCGGTACGGTCGATCTGCTCGAATTTTCGCTTCCCGTATTGACGACGCGCTTCGGGAAATCCGGACTGCAAAAAACCGCCCCCACCGCCGCAACAGTAATTATTGGAGCGATTGGGCGTCATTTCGATAAAATTTTCTTCACCGATGCAGGCTTTCAGTACAAATCGAAGATCTTCGGCAATGGGATCACCCAGGGATTTACGTACCAGCTGACAGGGATCCTGGAGGGTAAATTTTACTTTCAGGTCTTTGTTCCAGTCTGAATTCACCTTCAGCTTGCCTTCGCGGACCCATCGGGCGTAATATTCGATGATGCTCTTGACTTCAAAATTATGATCGATGTTGAATTTGTTCAGCCCGACCCGGACTGAGAAAAATTCGTGCCCTCACTCGGTGTTGAGCCAGTATTTAGACTTCAGGTCATCGACCGCTTTGGCCTTAAAGCGCACATTCTTTTCCCAATTCTTCGTATCGGCACAAAAAAGGCAGTAGTTCTCCGCCGCCCAGCCCTTGGATCCATAGGTCCAGTCTGCACCGACCAGGTGCAGAATTTTCCACAACGGCACCATTTCATCGGGCTCGGTCACCGGTTCGCGCGAATTCTGATTCAGGAAAAAATCGGCGCCCTCCTTGTTGATCGGCGCCTGCATTTCGGCAAAATCCGGCTGTTCTTCCTGGTATTCTTCGAGCACATCTTCAACGACGAAAATAAAATCTTCCTCCGAGGCACCCATGGCACTGCAGGTGGGATTCTTGAAGGCCATCTCACAGGAGCCGCGGATACCCTTCGGCTGGTTGTCCTTGGGCCAGCGGTTGCGAACGTTGAACACCAGGGCCGGAATGTCGATTTTCATCGGACAGGCGTACAGGCAGCGCTGGCACATGGTGCAAAACCAGGCCCAGTTGGAATTGAGCACTTCATCATCCAATCCCAGAGATGCCATGCGCAAAAATTTGCGCGCGTCCATATCATCGATACCCGTGGCCGGGCACCCGGCGGAACACAGACCGCATGTCAAACACAGATTCAGGTTGCCACCGTCGGGAAGAAGAGCCATGACTTGTTCCTTGAAGGTGGTATCCTTCTTGCCCCGTTTAATTTTTATCACGTCAGATGCCATAAGGTCCTCCACAGATTGTGAGTTGAGCCGGTTGGGCCAGTTGAGCCGGTTGAGCCAGTTGCCTATACGACCTGAACCGACTTAGGTGTTCGCCCAGATAAGCGTATTTGGCCTTGATGAATGCTATGGCTTAGAATCAGTTAATAACTTTAAACTTTTCTTGATTCCGTCCGGAAACGGCAGATGGCAGTATCGGGCCAAAAAATGCCGTTTCCGGGTGGACCCTAATTAATGTCGAGCAGCCGCTTGATACTTTCGGTAATCTCCTCGGCCGATGCCGGTTTGGCGATATAGTCATCCGCTTCGGTGCTCATCCCGTCGGCATGCGTATAGCGCGTGGAGGTTACATGGGATGCCACGGCAGTCAGCAAAACGACGGGTATCTCACAGAAACGATCGTCGCCTTTCAGTTCCTTGCACATCGCATAGCCGTCTTTTTCCGGCATCATGACATCCAGCACAATGGCATCCGGCGGATTGGCCTGCACCTTTTCCAGCCCTTCAACGCCATTGTAGGCCACATCCACCGCAAAGCCTTCCCTTTCCAGGTTGCCCTGAACAATGGAAGCGAAATCAGGCTCATCGTCCACTACCAGTACTCGCTTTTGGGTATTCATGATATCCTCCTTCTCTCTGGAAGTATAAGTATAAGGTTGAGTCAGTTTAGTCGGTTTTGTCAGTTGACCGGTCGATTTGGCTTAGTCGTTCCGGTCAGTTATGATGAAGTGAAAAGTATGTCTTACTCACTCTGCCGGCTCAACGGTTCAACTGTCTAAACTGACTAAACTTGGTAACCGTCAAAACCGACTTAATTCACACTCGGCCGTGGATAGAGTCCGACACGTTCGACAATTTCGGGCACCTTCTCTTCCCATTCGATGGCCATGACATGGAAACCGGCCAGGCCTTTAATTTCTTTGAGACGCTGCATGGCTTCCACACAGATGTTGATTCCTTCTTCGGACTGTTTTTCCTTGGGTGTGTCGGCCAGGCGTTTGACGATCTCATCGGGCACATCCATTCCCGGTACGCGATTCTTCATGTAGCGGGCCATGCCGGCCGATTTCATCGGCGTCATCCCGGCCATGATGTATACCTTTTCGGTCAGACCGCGATCCCGGGCCTTTTCCATCCAGTCCTCGAATTTATCCAGATTGTAGATACACTGGGTCTGAATAAATTCCGCTCCGGCTGCTATTTTTTTGGCCAGCCGCGGCACCCGGATCTCGTAGGGATCGGCAAACGGGTTGGCGGCCGCACCGACAAACAGTTGAGGTGGACGCTTGATGTCGTCGCCGCCCAGAAATTTGCCTTCATCGCGCATATGCCGCACCGTCTGAATCAGCTGCATCGAATCGAGATCGTGCACATTTTGTCCCTGGGCGCAATCGCCGAAGCTCTGGTGGTCACCCGACAGGCACAGAATATTGTTGATGTCAAACGCGGCCGCCCCGAGGATGTCGCTCTGCAGTGCAATGCGGTTACGATCCCGGGTCACCATTTGAAGAACCGGCTCCACGCCGATCAGTTTGAGACGGATACAGGCCGCCAGACTGCACATACGGGTCATGGAAGTCTGGTTATCGGTTACGTTGATGGCGTCCACGTGGTTTTTAATCATCTCGGCCTTTTTGGTAACGACCTCCGGATCGCTTCCGCGGGGAGGTCCACATTCACTGGTTACACCCATATGGCCGGCTGCCATTATCTTTTCCAGTTTACTCGGTGTCTTGGTACTCATTCGGCTACATCCTCCCTGACAACTTTGCGCGGTCCGCCGGCCCGGTCGGTAGACCAGTCTTTGATAGGCGCGAGAATTTCATACTCATCGAGCTTATCCAACGCTTTGAGTCGATCGACAATCAGCTGCCAGGCACAGTCGACCTCCTTGTTGATCTCGCATTTACCGTCAGTGGAACCGCCACACGGTCCGTTAAAAACTCGCTTGGCACAACGCGAAACCGGGCAAATACCGCCGGTGCGAGCCAGAATACACTGACCGCAGCCCTGGCAGCGCTCGGTCCACAGGCCCCTTTTTTCGGTGACCCCCATGAAACTGGTATTCACACCGGGGAGAACCGGTTTCTCCAGGTATTTTTCAGCCATAAACTGAACCCCGACCCCGCAGGCAATCGACACCACGCCGTCATACTGGTCGATGATATCGCGGATCTCCTCCAGGTATTCATGATCGCATTGCCGCTCCAGGGTTCGTTCATCGATCCGGACATCTTTGCCCTGGTTCGCAAAATACATGCGCAGAGCCGAAGCCAGAACACCGACTTCCTTTTTTCCGCCGGCCTCGCACACGGTCACGCATTCATTGCAACCGAGGATCAGGACATTATTCATGGCTTTGATTTCTTCAATAATTTCTTCTATCGGTTTTTTATCGGCAACAATCATGGGTTGTAACCTCCATAGGCGTTAAGGGTGATCACCCGACTGGTTTATGCAGTTGCGTTGGAATCAGCCGGGTGCGCTTAACGCAGCGCCGGCCTTTGCTTCCGGTCTTTTCTTGCCGGCCAGTTTAATCGGATTCGGTCCGGCTTCCAGAATCTGCGCATGCATCTCCTCGGCATATTTTACAAACAGGGGCGCATCGCTGGAAGACAGGTTGCACATCCGCACGCGCTCACCACCGATGCCGATGGTATTCAGAACTTCTTTTACCTGTTCCACGCGCTTTTTGGCCCTGAAATTTCCGGCATTATAATGACAGTCGCCTTCACGACACCCGACCACATAAACACCGTCGGCACCTTTCTCAAATGCGCGCAGCATGTGCAGCACGTCCACCTTTCCGGTGCAGGGTACCCGGATAATCTTGACCGAGACCGGGTAGGACAATCGCATCGAACCTGCCAGGTCCGCTGCCGTGTATCCTCAGAAATTGCAGCAAAACGCGATAATGATAGGCTCATATTCGTTTTTCATAAAACTCCCTCCAGCAACGCTTCGACTTTGCAAAGTATCTGATCATCCTCATACCAGTTCAGCTCGATGGCTTTGGCCGGGCATTCACCGGCGCAAATGCCGCAACCATGGCAGAGGGCCTCGTCTATCTCACTCACCCCGTCGGCATTGATCCGGGGCACCCCATATGGACAGGAGCGCACACAGACCAGACAGGATGCGCACATATCCTGATCGACCGTGGCGGTCACCGCTGACAGGGTTAACTGCTTCTGGGCCAGAAAGGTGGTGGCCCGCGAAGCGGCCGCATAGGACTGGGCAATGGTCTCCGGCAGCAGCTTGGGACTGTGGGCGGTGCCGCAGACAAAAATGCCATCGGTCGCCATATCCACCGGACGCAGTTTGACATGGGCTTCCATGAAAAAACCTTCCGGTGTCAGCGCCAGTTTGACAATAGAGGCCAGCTCTTCGGTGTCGGTCGCTTCCATTCCGGCGCTCAACGTCAGCAGATCCGCTTCCACCCGCATTGGACGGCCCAGAATGTGATCCGTGAAGGTCACGGCCACGCCGTCATCCATGAGTTCAGCCTGCGGCGGATCTTCGGGGTTGAACCGGGCAAATATGACGCCCATCTCCCGGGCTTTGCGGTAGTAATCCTCCAGCAGTCCATAGGTGCGGATATCCCGGTACAGGACGAAAACCTGGGCATCGGGGTTCAGCTGCTTGATTTTAAGTGCGTTTTTAACGGCACTCTGGCAGCAGATTCTGGAGCAGTTGGGATTGTCTGCGTTGCGCGAGCCGATACACTGGATCATCACCACCTGATTCAATCCATCGGCGCCGCTTTCCTGCAGTTTGGCGGCCAGTTCAACCTGGGTCATCACATGCGGGCTTTCCCCGAAAAAATATTCCACGGGTTGATGCTCCGTGGCGCCGGTGGCCAGAATGACGACACCATGGTCGATTTTACGCTCGTACATACCGGGTCCCACGATTACCTCAGTGGTAAAATTGCCCTTAAATCCGGTAAAACCGACAATCAATGACTGGGTCAAAACCTGGATCTTTGAATGGTTGGAAACCCGGTCGACCAAAGATTTCAGGTACGATTGGATGTCATCACCTTCAATCGTAAAAGTCAGACGGTTGGCCATGCCGCCCAGCTTTTTCTCCTTTTCAATCAGAATGACGGCATACCCCTGGTCAGCCAGTCCGAGGGCGGCATTCATTCCGGCCACACCGCCGCCGATCACCAGCGCACGCTGATTGACGGAAATGACCTTTTCATGCAGCGGATTGAGCGTGATGGCACGCGAGACCGCCATGCGAATCAGGTTCTTGGCTTTTTCGGTAGCTTTTTCAGGATCGTCGGAATGGACCCAGGAATCCTGGTTGCGGATATTGGCCATCTCGAACAGGTATTTGTTCAGGCCACAGCCTTCCAGCGTATCCATGAAAATGGGTTCGTGGGTTTTGGGTGTGCAGGCCGCAACGACCAGACGGTTGAGCTGATGTTCCGCAATCAACTCTTTCATCAGCTCCTGAGAATCCTGGCTGCAGCTGAAAAGGTTCTGCCCTGCAAAGGCCACGGTAGGCAGCGACCGGGCATAGTCTTCCACTGCCTTGACGTCCACGACCCCGGCGATGTTGATGCCGCAGTTGCAGACAAATACACCCACCCGCGGCTCCACGCCGTCAACATCGATCTCTTCGGGCAGCTCGACACTTCGAGTGAGTGTATGGCGGGCGGTGCTCAACCGCGCACCGGCCAGACAGGCTGCGGCGCTGGCTTCAGCCACAGAGCTGGGAATATCCTTGGGACCCTGAAACGCGCCGCAGGCATATACACCGGGCCGGGAGGTTTCCAGCGGTGTAAATGATTCGGTAACCGCAAAGTTGTAATTGTCAAGCTCCACATCGAGTCTTTTTGCCAGCTCAGCTGTGGATTCAGCAACCTGCAAGCCCACGGACAGCACAACGATATCGAAAATTTCTTCCTGTAGCTGTCCGGACTCATCCACGTACTGAATCCGCAGGTCCTTATCTGCGCCTATCTCGTCAATGGTATGGATGCGTGCCTTGACAAAACGCACACCGGCTTTTTCCCTGGCCCGGTCGTAGTATTTTTCGAATTCTTTGCCGAAGGTCCGTATATCCATATTAAAAATGGTGCAGTCCAGATCTCCCCCGGCATGCTCTTTGGCGATCATGGCGTCCTTGATGGCGTACATACAGCACACCGAAGAGCAGTAGCCGTTGCCGCAACGGTTTGTATCACGGGAGCCGATGCACTGCAGCCAGGCGACTTTTTTGGGTTCAACGCCATCGGAAGGACGTACCAGGTGCCCCATGGTGGGTCCCGACGCACTCAGATAGCGCTCAAACTCCAAGCTGGTGAGTACATTGGGGTTGCTCTGATAGTGATAAAACGATTCGAGGTGGGATGGGTCATAGGGCCGGCTGCCGGGACTGAGCACCAGCGATCCAATCGGTATATCGGTAATTTCGGCCTGTTGTTCATGACAAACGGCACCGGCCAGGCAGGCGTCTACACATAGCATGCATTCGGAGCAGTAACCGCAGTTCAAACAGCGGGATGCTTCGGCCTGCCCCGCCGTCTCGGCGTATCCCAGTTCGACTTCCTTAAAATTCCCGGACCGCCCGTCTACGGCCAACTCGGGCATATGGGCCCGTTCCAGAACCGGTTCATCCTCCGGGATTGGTCGATATACCGGGTTTTCATTGGTGACGGGCTCACGCGCAAAGGCCATATCCCGGCCATCCAGATACCGGATAATCGATTCAGCGGCTTCCTTACCGGCCCCAACAGCACCGATGGCAATCCACGGACCGGTTTGCAGGTCACCGCCTGCAAAGACACCCTCTTTATTGGTGGCAAATGTAACCGGATCGACCTCGGCAGTTCCCCAGCGGGAAAACTGCAGACCGGAAATATCTTCCAGCGCGGAGATGTCGGGCACCTGTCCGATAGCCGGAATCAATTGATCGATTTCCATGTCAAACTCACTGCCGGGAATCGGGACCGGCCGTTTGCGGCCTGATGAATCCGGTTCGGTCAACTTCATTTTTATCAGCCGCAGGCCCACCACCTGACCGTCACGGGTGAGCACTTCCTGAGGTGCAACCAGATAGGTGACCTGCGTCCCTTCATCCTCGGCGGCCTGGATTTCTTCTTCCCAGGCCGGCATTTCAGCGCGGGTTCGGCGATACAGAATATGGACGTCCTGGGCTCCCAGCCGCACGGCTGATCGGGCGACATCGATGGCCACGTTGCCGCCTCCGATAATCGCCACCTTTTTACCCACCGTGGTTTGGCCGGTCAGATTGACCTCTCTTAAAAATTCGACACCCTGGCGCACACCGTTGGCCTTTTCGCCGGGGATGGCCAGCTCGATGCCCTTATGGGCGCCGATGGCCAGATAGACTGCTTTGTATCCATCTTCGAGCAGTCCATCGATGGACACATCCCGGCCCAGAGACGTATCGGTTTTAATTTCCACGCCCAGATTGGTGATCAACTCAATTTCGGCATCCAGTATTTCCCGCGGCAGGCGATGGGCAGGTATGCCAACCCTGAGCATTCCGCCCGGTTGCGGCAGCGATTCGAAAATGGTCGACCCGATCCCTTTGCGGATCAGATGATAAGCGGCCGACAGCCCGGCCGGACCGGAACCGATAATCGCCACCTTTTCCGGCCGCAGGGCTTCACATTTGATCTCGATTTCACGCGGATCGAACTTATCGGCTGCCAGGCGCTTCAGGTTACGGATCGCTACCGGCGCATCCACGTCGCAGCGCCGGCAGGCATCCTCACAGCCATGCGGGCAGATACGTCCCAGCACGCCAGGCAGCGGTAAATCTTCCATAATGATCTCGAGGGCTTGCTGATATTTGCCTTCTTTGACCATCTGGACATATCCCTGCACGTTCAATCCGGCCGGGCAGGCCAAACGGCAGGGTGCCGTATCGGCTTTGTGAATGGCAAAAGCGCCCGGAATGGCCTGGGCGTAACGTTTGTAGGCGGCCTTTCTGGCTGACAGCCCTTCATCATATTCATTGGGCAGTGCCACCGGGCAGACCTTGTCGCACTCGCCGCAGCTGGTGCATTTGTCAAGATCGATAAAGCGGGGGTTTTTGCGGACCCGGGCAGTGAAATTACCCGGCTCGCCGTTCAGTTCAAGCAGTTCGGTACTGGTAAGCAGTTCGATGTTCAGGTGCCGGCCGACCTCGACCAGTTTGGGTGAGATAATTCACATGGCACAGTCGTTGGTCGGAAATGTCTTATCCAGCTGCGCCATCAGGCCGCCGATGGCCGATGATTTTTCGACCAGATAGACGTAATACCCCGAATTGGCAAGATCCAGGGCTGACTGCATACCGGCGATGCCGCCACCCACCACCATGACCGCGCCGGTCAGGCCGTTGTCGCCGGCCCTACTTTTTATTGGCTGTACGTTGGTCGTCTTTTCTTCCATTTTTGTTCCCTCATGATTTTTCGATTATTTCAGGCAATTTGTGTTCCCAGCCGAGGGTGGCAATGAGAACACCACCAAAACCGTTCTGTTTGACCGCCGAAACCGTTTCGGCGGCAACTCGAATACACTCGCGCACTTTATCACCGGCTTTTTGCAGCCGTGTAATAATAGCATCCGGTATGTAGACATTGTCCACGTTACGGGCAATATACCGGGCCATTCCCAACGATTTGAGCAGCAGCACGGTCGGTATGATCTTTATTTTTTCCGTGTCCACGCGGGACTTGAATGGCTCGATGGCCTCTATATCAAACAGCGGCGGTGTAATGAAAAACTGCGCGCCGGCGGCCACCATCTTATTCATTTCTTCCACCTCGATTTCCGGCGAACGCCCCTTGGCGCCGGCATTGACGGTCGAGCCGATCCAGAACCGGGGAGCCCCTTTGAGTTCGATACCGGCCATGTCCCGGCCTTCCTGCAGCCCGACAATCGCCCGCAGCAGATCCAGCACATCGATGTCATAGACCGAACGGGCCTGATGGTGATCGCCGTAGCTGGGATCCTCCCCGGTTACCGCCATCACGCTGGTAATACCGCAACCGTAAGCCGCCAGCAGATCGGCCTGCAGAGCCAGCCGGTTGCGGTCACGGCAGTTCATCTGAATCATTGTCTCCATGCCTTTGTTCTGTAATACCAGGGCGGCCCCCAGAGAGCTCATGCGCATGACCGCATTACTCATTTCCGGCACAAGGAAAGCATCCACCCGTCCTTTTACCCGCCGGGCGTTGTCAACCATCTCGGAGACATCCGCTCCTTTGGGTGGCTCAATTTCAGCCAGAATGGCAAATTCGCCGTTATCGACTTTTTGTTTCAGACTCATGAATTCTCCTCCCCTCCAAAGCACAAACCATGTGAGGATATGTGAATAAATCGCCGGATAGGAAACTTCGGCAAATGCAGGTGCGGGATATGGGCATGATCGGTCAATCGAACTCCGTTTCGGTATGCGGTAAAGCTGCAATTTCGAGCATACGATCGCCTATAAGGTTAGCAAAGAGTGTGCCTTGAAGCGGACAAAAAATAAAAATCAAATTAATATCTGTATTTTCAATTATTTAGACCATTTCCAAACCATTTCCGGTACTGAAGCAATATCCTTGATATTCCAATGCAGGTATGCCATTATGGCACATCTTAACCGAGGAACGATATAGGTGCGGGTTTCTGTGGAAGGTATGCCAAAATGGCATATGCCATTCCGGCACAGCCAGTTCAAAGATTGGGTGCCGTTTGAAATAATTTCTTCACCGCCCGCTGCGCTCGAGGCACAGAGGACGCAGAGGTTATTTTATTATTTTCCTTGCGCTTGAGAGGAGCGCAAGGAAAAAACACCATGTATTTCGTGCAAAACTGTTTGTTTAATCTATCCTTTATTTTTCGTTCAGGGACATGCATCTGGTTTCACCGAAGGTGATGGCTTTTTTTAAGTTTGGTGCCCTCTCAGCACCAAACTAAAATATTGAATTCTCAGCGTTCTCTGCGCCTCGAGCGCAGCGGGCGGTGATTGTTTTTTTTAACTGGCTCAACTTATTGTACCATGCATCCAAGAATTATTGTCATAGACGATGACCGGGATTATCTGGATCTGTTTCAGATCAGACTCCAGGCGGCCCGATATACAGATGTCACTGTCCTGGATAACCCCCTGGCAGCATCTGATCGCTTCGAGGCCGGCGAAAATTTTGACATCGCCCTGATCGACATCACGATGCCGGAAATGGACGGTTTACAGCTGCTGCAGGTTATCAAGCACAACAGCCCAAGAACCGAGTGCATCATGATAACGGCGGTAAACGATGCCCGGGTTGCCGTTAACTGCCTGAAGAAAGGCGCCTACGATTACCTGGTAAAACCGATCAACGAAGAAGACCTCATATTTTCACTCAACCGCACGCTGGAACACAAGCGCCTGCTGGACATTCTGGACATCGAAAAAGGGGCCCGATTACCGGAGCTGGTTTACAAAGCGGCTTTCAAACCTATTATTACCCGCTCCGAACAGATCCTGAGAGTGTTGAAAGAATCCGAACTGCATGCCGGCAGCAACGTACCGGTCCTGATAACCGGCGAGAGCGGCACCGGCAAAGAACTTCTGGCCCGGGCCATTCACGCGGCCAGCCTGCGAAAGGTCTATCGCTTCACACCGGTGAACATGGCGGCGTTGTCCGGCAGCCTGTTCGAGGCTGAATTCTTTGGTCACACAAAAGGCGCATTCACCGGTGCGGAAAAAGAACGCGCCGGTCTTTTGAAACGGACGCATCTGGGCACGCTTTTTCTGGACGAGATCGGAATGCTGCCCCTGGAAATTCAGGGCAAACTGCTGCGGGTGCTGCAGGACGGAGAATATAACCGGCTGGGCTCGAGTGCCCCGCAGCACGTCGACGTCCGGTTAATTGCCGCCACCAATGAAGATCTGGAAAAGATGATGGCCGGCAAGTCATTCCGCAAGGATCTTTATTACAGGATACGCGGCGGATGGCTGCATCTGCCGCCGCTGCGCGAGCGCAAAGAAGACATACCACTGCTGGTGGATCACTTCTTAAAAGGGCACAGCCCGGTCGCCGCCGAAAGCGGCATCGATGAAACCGCCATGTGTCTGCTGATGGCGTACCGATTTCCGGGCAATGTCAGAGAACTCCGGTCTATCATTCATGCAGCCGCAAACCTGTCGCAAGGAAAAACCATTACCGCCGATGCGCTGCCCAAACAGATCCGCAGCGTACAGGCTGTGATGCAGTGCGAAATGCCCGCAGACGCTGACACGATCCTACCCCTGGTGCAGGTCGAAAAAAGTCATATTCTCAGGGTATATCGCATGCAAAACCGCAACAAATCCCGCACAGCCCGATTGCTGGGTATCGGTTTGAATACTCTGCGACGGAAGCTCAAATCGTATGGTGAGAATTGAAAGACTTTATAGCCACGAACCGGGCTTCGCCTAAAGACTACGCCCCGGCACGTTAACACGAATTTTCACAAATTTAAAAAAGGGACTGTTCAATAGAATATAAAAACTGGTTTCTCCGTACCCCGGCTGCCTAAAAGACCCTATACCCTGTCCCCCCCTGCCCTGGCATACCATAAGAAAAAATCCCGCATCCTTCCTCTAATCGGGTTTTTAATTCGTGTTAATTCGTGTTAATTCGTGGCTAATCAAATTTGTTTGTAGTATTTTCCAACAGCCCTGTCGAAATATCCCACATTTAATATAACCACCTGTAATTAAGTCATAAAAATCAAAATTTAGCCAATTTTAGTATCCGAACTTCTCCGTTGGTGTTGGATAATCCCACGTTTTGTATCGACGATATTTATCAATTTTTTTCAATTTAAATTTTTTTTCTAATATTCTTAGATACTTAAATTATAATTGACTATTGGCTGAATTCTGGCACATGCCTTGCTCTTTAAAGCTACAAGAAAAAAATTTAAGAGGAGGCAGATCATGGCGGAAACAACCAGGGACAAACGCAGGCAATCGGTGGGATACGGTTCTTCATATCGCAGAGGTGACGGAGCAGAGGTGGGCAACCGTGATGCGATCGGTTCGGTACTGGGCGGACAGGTTTGGATGGTCAAACCGGATCGCAAGGCCCGGCTGACCCATCCGTGTCTGTGGATGGAAGCAGGCGTGATTGGGTTCAAAAACTGCAACAATTATTACGACTGCGGCACATGTAAATTCGACCAGGGCATGCACAATCAGGTAGCCAAAGGCAAGCAGATCAGCTGGCAGGATGCCATGCGCAAAAAGCCCGACCGTCTTCGGATGTGCCGCCACAGCATGACCCAACGAATCGAGGCCAGGTTGTGCGGATTTGACTACCGGTGCGCCAGCTGCGATTTTGATCAGATATTCGAAGACTACTGGACACCCAAAACCGGAGGGGTTCCGTGGGAGGTTCACCAGATTAAAGGCTTTGATGTGCCGGTGGATTACTGTTTCCACAACGGGCATGCCTGGGCCAGAATCGAAAGCGGTGGCTGCATCCGCATTGGACTGGACGACTTTGCTTTGAAACTGATGGGCAGATCTGATTCGATGGATCTACCACTGACCGGAAAACAAATGAACCAGGACCGTCCGGGCTGGAGCATGGAAAGGTCACACAATCGGGCGGATGTTCTTGCGCCGGTCGATGGGGTCGTCATGGAAGTCAATGCCCGGGTGCGCAGAGATCCGGCACTGGCCAACCATGATCCTTATGGTGAGGGATGGCTATGCGTGGTCAGACCGGAAAATGTCAAACATTCGGTCAAATCCCTTATACATTCGCAACAGAGCCTGGATTGGATTTCTCAGGAAGTTGCCACCCTCGAATCGATGATCGAAGATGTGGCCGGCCCGCTGGCGGCCGACGGTGGTACCTTTGAACCGGATATCTTTGGCAACCTGCCGGATCTGGGCTGGAAAAATCTGACGCGGACCTTCCTGAAGACCGGTTAAACACGGGGGTATTAACAGGCACCCGAATGAACACAGATTCGCACGGCTAAAAAGAGGCAGGCTTGAGAATAAAATGCAAACAAAACACGCGCTAAAACCCGAAATGTCAAAATCGTATCAATGCATCTGGATGCGGGCCGGGGTTGTCCGGCACCGCATCTGCCGTACAGGTTATCAATGCCAGACATGCCGATTCGACCGCACCCTTCGCAGGGTTGCAGCAGAAAACCAGGCCTTGAGACAACAGGGATTGCATCCACCCGAACGCAGAGCGCATATTGTTTCGTGGAAAGAAAAATTAACCGCGCTGCCACCCTCCCGGCGACCCTGCATTCACCACCTCAAAGAGCGCATTGATTTCAAACAATGTACCCGGGACTATCACTGCGGGAATTGCGAATTCGATCAGTATTTCGATGATCAGTTCAGCGTGCATGCCGTCCTGAAACCCATCGCCGTCGAGGACGTGCACGGGATCAAGTTTCCGCAGGGTTACTATCTGCACAGAGGACATACCTGGGCCAGACTGGAGCAAAACCATACGGTCCGGATCGGGCTGGATGATTTCATCCAAAGATTGCTGGGTCCTTTCGATCGCATCGAAACACCTCTGCTGGGTCAGACAGTCCGCCAGGGCCGGCCGGATATCATTGTCACCCGCGGTGACAAAACAGCCCGGGTGCAAGCACCGGTCAGCGGTGTAGTCACCGGTGTTAACGCCAATTTGAGGGAAAAAGCCGGCCCGGCTGAACAGGATCCATTTGGAACGGGTTGGGCCGTTACCGTGCAGACAAATAATTTACGGCAGGAATTACGCGGGTTGCTGATCGGTGGCCAAAGCGCCGAATACATTGAACAGGAAACCGGACGGCTGTTCGACTCGATCGAAAATAGTGCCGGTCCGCTGGCGGCAGACGGCGGCCGGATTTCCGACAATATCTTCGGTAAAATGCCACAGTTGGGATGGCGACGGTTGGTGCGCCAGTTTCTAAGGACTTGGTAACGTTCAAAAGTTGTGGCACGGACATGTTTCAGCATGAACGAGCTGGATCCTGAAGTTGCCTTCGATGCCTAGCTTATTTTTCCAATATTGTTGCCATTTTTCTTTGGAGTATTTTT